>Ga0306923_10000060_pt1 | contig 64239 bp, 83 predicted proteins | sample sta12Can44000108_FD_203841 | JGI IMG/M metagenome (GOLD analysis project Ga0306923, IMG submission 203841) | Lab enrichment of tropical soil microbial communities from Luquillo Experimental Forest, Puerto Rico - statanox.12C.anox.44.000.108 (v2)... | ecosystem: Environmental > Terrestrial >... | reverse complement strand
GAGCTCGGTCAGGCAGATCCATCGCGCGCACACGAAGCGGTGTAAGAAGTCGACGGCTGCCGAGCGCCAGTTCTTCCTCGCGAAGAAGCGGTGGCCGCACAGCCGTCGCGAACTCGAACAGACCCGTGGCACGGAGGTGACCAGTGGCCGGTAGCCCAGCGAAGAAGCCGATCGAGATGTACGGGCTCGACCCGTCCTTCGAGCGCATGGTGGCGACGATGGCGTGCTGTCGTCCGACGTTCTACGGCACCGTCGGCCACGCGATGCAAGCGGAGCGACTCGCGGTCGCACCCGCTGCCCTCGCGTTGTGTGCTGCGCAGGCGCACGCGAAGGACACAGGACGCGGCGCATCCTCACCCCTCGTTGTCGTGCAGCGCATCCGACGCTGGGTCACTGAGGGCAGGCAGACGCAGGAGGAGCTGAACGACGTCATTGACATGATCGACGATCACGCCGACAGCCTCCCGGACGAGCGCGAGGTCGCTGCCGAGGTCGTCCCCGTGATGACGCGGTTGCTGCACGGCGAGACAGCGCTCGCGGCGATCGAAGCGTACAAGAAGGGCGAGGGCTTCGACGCAGTCGAGAAGATGATCCAGCAGTCGCGCGCCATCGGTGTGATCGACAAGAGCATCGGATCGAAGCTCGGCGTCGGCGTGCTCGACAACATCGCAGCGATGCGACAGGCAGACCGGCTCGGCACAGGCGTGCTGGAGCTGGACGTGCGGCTCGGCGGCGGGCTGCCCCGCGGGTGCACAGGGCTGTTCGTTGCACCTGCGAAGGCGGGCAAGTCTCAGTGGCTCATCAACGTGTCTGCGTGCGCGCTCGAGCAGGGCATGTTCGTCGCGATGGTGACGCTGGAGCTGAGCGAAGAGGATCAGCAGGCGCGACTGATCGCGAACCTCACCGGCATGCCGATCGACGCAATCGCCGACGTGACCAACCGCGCTGAGGTCGAGCGCCGCCTGAACGAGAAGCTGCCCACGCTCGGCGTGTTCCGCGTGAAGTTCTACCCCGCGAAGATCACGACGATGGAGGACATCGCGGACTGGGTGAAGGAGATCGAGGCAGAGGAGGGGCGCAAGATCGACGCGCTCATCATCGACTACGTCGACGAGATGGGCGTGACGAACAAGACGCTGCGCAGCGAGTACGAGGTGCAAGGGCAGGCGATGCGCGACGTGCGTCTCTACGTGCACGGTCGCAGCATCTACGGCTGGACCGCAGCACAGCCCAAACGCCGCGACGTGCAGACGCGCACGAAGCGACTGGAGATCGACGACATCGCGGACTCGATGAAGAAGGGCCGCATCGCAGATCTCATCATCACGTGCATCCGACCGAGCGAGCAGGAGGTCGAGATGTTCGTCGCCGGATTCCGCTACGGCGAGGACAAGTTCAGCGTCGGCCCGCTCGTGCACGAGTTCGCGTGCGCGCGCTTCGTCCCGCGAGTGGAGTGATGAGCACGCGCTTCTGGTCGAACGTGCAGAAGCAGCCCGGCGACGGCTGCTGGCTGTGGACGCGCGCGAAGGACCGCGACGGGTACGGCTTGCTGCACTGGAACGGCAGGACGCAGCGCGCACACCACGTCGCCTGGGAGCTCGAGACGGGGAGCTCCCCGCCGAACGGCATCGTGATCCAGCACCGCTGCGACACTCCCTCGTGCGTGCGCTTCTCGCACTTCATCCCAGGGACGCACGGCACCAACGTCGCCGACAAGGTCGCGAAGCAACGGCAGACGAAGGGCGAGGCGATCCCGCAGTCGAAGCTGACTGAGAACGACGTGATCGTGATTCGCATGATGGCCCGCGCAGGGCACGGCGTGCGTGCGCTGGCAGAGCGGTACGGACTGACGGAGCAGCAGGTGCGGAACATCGTGGATCGGAGGCAGTGGAAGCATGTCCCGTGAGATGGACTGGCGAGCGCAACGCGATGCAGTCGAGGAGAGCTTCCGCTCCACTGCGAAACGGGAGGGCGGCAAGTACCGCATCGTCTGCCCGTTCTGCACGAGCTCGAAGACAGGACGCCCGGACTACTCGATGTCCGTCGCCTCGGGCACAGGGCTCTACTACTGCCACCGCTGCGAGCACGGCGGACGACTGCGCGAAGCCCCTGATCCGTACGCCGACGTGTCCGTCGAGCAAACGATCGAGGTCACGGAGCCGCCAGACGGCTTCATCCCGCTCGGGCACGAGCCAGGGCTGAGTGCAGAGTCGCTCGAGGACGCGCGTGCGTACGCACGCAAGCGAGGGCTGGACGAGGCGATGTGCCGCGAGATGGGCGTCGGTGCTGTGCTCGATGGGTACTACGCAGGGCGCATCATCATTCCGATGCTCAACGACGAACGCGACTGGGTCGGGTACGTCGCGCGCGATTGGACGGGGCGAGCGCAGAAGCCCTACCTGTACCCGCGGGGTATGTCGCGCGAGCACCTGTTCAACGAGAGCGCACTGTGGGAACGCACCGAGGAACCTGTGCTCGTAGTCGAGGGCGTGCTCGACACTGTTCCCTACTGGCCTGACGCGGTGGCGGTGCTCGGCAAGCCGAGTCACACGCAGAAGGAATCGCTCATGCGAGCGCAGCGCCCGGTGGTGCTCGTGCTCGATGGTGACGCATGGCGCGAGGCACACGCGCTCTGCATGGAGCTTCGGCTGTTCGGACGAACAGCAGGGTGGGTGAGACTCCCGCCGAAGAAGGACCCGGACGAAGTACCAACGGCGTGGCTGCGAGGTGCAGCCCGTCTATCACTGGAGGAGCCACTATGAAGAAGCCTGCAACGAAGAAGCCTGTCGGCAAGAAGCCGCGCGTCTACACCAACGGCACTGAGAAAGGGGAGAGCTTCGCCGCGCGCTTCAAACCGCGCGTGAAGAAGATGCTGAAGGACCTCGACGCAGTCGGACTGCTCCCGCGTAACTTCACCGTTCACCTGAACAGCCACTGGCAGTTCGTCGCCGTGATTACGCTGAGCTCGGGCGTCGTCGACGGGCACAGCATCAAGAGCCCCGATCACGCGATCGCAGTGCTCGAGAAGAATGTCGCAGCTCGCGTGCTCGAGCGCCTGAGCCACAACGTCGACATCATCGCACGCGCTGCTCCGCAGCTCGGATCCGCGGTGAAGGCGATGCTCTCGGAGCACGGACTCCTGTGAATCACGACGCAGCCGCTGCCGCGTTCTACGCAGCCGCTGCCGCGTTCTACGCAGCGAACCCGATAGTCTACACCACGCTTCGCCGTCTCGCGCGGCAGGCGTTGCACAAGGGGCAGCCGAAGTGCGGCATCCGCATGCTGTGGGAAGTGATGCGGTGGGAGTTCATGCTCGCCACCACCGATCCCAGCGGGGCCGACTTCAAGTTGAACGACCACTACACGAGCTGGTACGCACGACAGCTCATGGCGAACGAACCCGACCTGGCTGGGTTCTTCGAGATCCGCACGCGGGTGTAATTCCGTAGCCAGCGCACAACGTAACGAGGACCCCGCGTGCTCGAAGTGCAGCACGCGGACAACAGGAGCAGAGACAATGTCGATCAAGCTGATTCAGTTCCAGACCCAGAACTCCAAGACCGCAGCGTTCGTGATCGAAGCCGAAGAGGCCGAGATCCAGGAGCTGCTGAAGCGCATCGTGATGGGAGAGATCCTGCGCGCGGTGAGCGCGGTGAGCGCGGCAGCCCCGGCCCCGACCGCTGCACCTGCGGCAGCGAAACCGGCAGCCGCTGCGCCGGCTGCACCGGCACTGAAGCCCGCCGCGGCTGCGCCCGCAGCGGCTCCGGCAGCGAAGAAGGAGAAGACCGCACCCGCTCCGAAGCCTGCCCCGGCAGCGCCGCCCCCGGCTGCCGAGGACGAGGACCTCGACGCACCCGCGGACGAGGAGGAAGGCGGCGGTGACATTCCCGCCGAAGTGCTCGCTGCGGAGAAGCTCCGCGAGGTCGTGCAGGCGTTGCAGCAGAAGCTCGGGCTCGCAACGAAGGATCAGATCATCGCGTGGTGCACCGAGCACCAGGCGCAGGTCCCTGCGCTCGAACGCCTCAAGGATGTGATGGTCGATCGTGTGACCCGCGCGTGCGGTCTGCTCGCGATCGAGTAGCACCTGCTGGTTCCGAGCAGCCAATTCGGGACTGATGGCGCAGAGCATGATCGACAGTGCCGTTTCGTTACATCGTCGCAATCCGGTGCGACGAACGGGTGGACCTCTGTCGATGCGCACGGTGCGACTCCGTGCGGCGCCGCCGACAGTTTGTGGAGGTGAGTGATGCTGACGTGGCCAGATGCAAGCCTGGGGATCGTAGTGGTGCTGGTTGCCGGGATCGTGATTCTCGGCTTCTTCGGTGGAGGGAAGAAGTGAGACTGCCGCTCTATCCGCAAGCTCCCCAGGCGGTCGTCGGCTGGGAGACCGAGCGCGCTCGCGACTCGTCCTGCACGCGGTGCGAGCGGCACGAAGGCACTCGCAACGTCTGTCTGCAGGCGGAGGGCAAGCCCGGCGGGCTCTACGTGCTGTTCGGCGCCGCGACGCGCGACGACGACAACATCGGACGGCCCTTCACGAGCCAGATGGGGAAGTATCTCCGCAGCCGGATCACGAAGCACTGGAAGCACGCCATCGCGTACGACAACGCGGTCCGGTGTCCAGGCTCGCTCACCGAGCAGTCGCACATTGATGCGTGCCGGCCGTACACCGCACAGCTTCTGCGCGAGGTTCGACCGACGCGCATCATCGCAGTCGGGCCGGACGCAGCGGAGTCCATCCTCGGTCGTCGTCCGCCTGTGCACGAGCTGCGGCGCGGCTACGGATGGTGGATCGACGAGGAGACGTACCCGGACCCGGAGTCGTTCGTTCCTGTGTACGTGATGCCGCTGCCGAAGTTCGCGCTGACCAACCGCTTCATCGCGAAGCAGTTCGAGGACGATCTCGCGTGGGCACTGACTGCGCCTGTCCCGGAGCCGACGATGGTCGGGCGCTACACGGTGACGGTGCACGACGGTGCGACGGCAGCGGCAGCGATGGCGGAGCTGCGAGGCGAGGTCATCTACGACACTGAGACCTCGGGCGTGGTGTTCGACAAAGACTTCCGCATCGAGACGATCACGCTGTGGGCAGCGGGCAGCGACCACGGCTTCACCTGGGACCGCGACGCGATCGAGAACCCGAAGCACCGCAAGGTGCTTGTCTCGATTCTCGAGAACGTCGACACCGTCGGGCACAACCTGAAGTACGACACGATCGCCGTGCTGCTCGAGTTCGGCATCGACACGTCGCGCCGCATGAAGCGCGACACGCGCCTGTCCCGCAAGCTGCTCGACGGCGAGGTCGGTGCGGACCTGGAGAACGCAGCCGAGACCGTCGGCATGGGTGGGCACAAAGGCGAAGCGCAGGACGCGCTCGAGCTCATCAAGAAGGACCTCGCGAAGCTCGCCGGCGAACCGCTGCAGAAGCCGCTGAAGTCGGGCAAGCCGCGCAAGCCCTACGAGCCCAAGTACGTCCAGCGCGAGCACGTCCCCGAAGAGGTGTTGCAGAAGCTCCGTGCTGGACGCGCGAAGACGATCCAGTACGCATACCGCTTCATGAATCCGACCGTGCGCGTTCGGTACAACGCGCGCGACGCGGCTTCGACGGATCTGCTCGACGCCCAGTACACCCCGCGACTGATGGCGAAGAAGAACCTCGTGAACGTCTGGGAGAAGGTGACGCTCCCTGCGATGCAGGCGCTCGTTCGGATCGAGCGCGAAGGCGTGCACGTGGACCGCATCGCGCTCGATATGTTCGAGCAGTACCTGGACTCCAAGATCCAGCCGCTCGAAGCACAACTCAAGGTGTACGGCGACATCAACTACGACTCACCGAAGCAGCTCAGCGAGCTGCTCTTCGGCAAGCTGCGCCTGCCCCGCATCGACGGCAACAGCACGGACGCGGAGGTGCTGCATGAGCTCGAAGGGCAGCATCCGATCATCGCCTCGCTGCTCGAGTACCGACACCTGGTGAAGGTGCAGAGCACGAACGGGCGCGGAGCGCGTGCGTACATCCGCGACGACGGCCGCATCCACACGACGTTCCTCCTCGACGGTGCAGGGTGCCTTCCAGCAGGCGAACTCGTGCTCACAAATCGCGGGTACATCCCAGCCGAGAAGGTGCGTGTTGGCGATCAGGTCATTGCGCACACAGGCGTGCCACGGCTTGTGATTGCGACGTGTGTGAACGCGCCAAGCGAGATCTACCGCGTAACACTCAGCAACGGGCTCGAGCTGCGCACGACGGCAGACCACAAGTACCTGCGCCCTGATGGTGAGTGGAAGCGCGCCGACGCACTCGTGAAGGGTGAGCTCGTTCTCGCGCATTCACTTCCCGAGCAGTGGCGCCATGTGAAGGGCTGGACCGCATTCGAGGTATCGTCCTGGGGGCGCGTGCGGAACAAGCGCACGGGGAACGTTCTCGCTCTCCAGCCGAAGGGGAGATGGGGGCACTTGAAGGTGTGCCTGCACCGAAACGGTGCGCAGACGCGCGGTACTGGTGATCGGAAGGACTTTGGTGTCCATCGTCTCGTGGCCGGCGCGTTTTGCATCGGGAAGAAGCAGGTGCACGTTCGTCACATGAACGGCATTGCGTGGGATAACACTGCCGGGAACCTGAAGTACGGCACGAGTTCCGAGAACCACCGAGACGCATCGCGGCACGGCACGCTCTCGAAGCGCCGAATGCGACACCCGCAACTGAAGCTCTCGGAGGAGATCGTTGCTGAGATTCGCGCGACGTCGCGCCCTACCGCTGGTGGCGGTGGCCGCTGGTCCAAGATAGGTGTGTCGGACAGCAAGCTCGCTCAGAAGTATGGCGTTGCCCGTGAAACGATCCGTGACATCCGCAGCGGGAAGCGCTGGCAGTCGGAAGAGCACATCGTCGGTGCGCGTGCAGACTTCTTCGAAGTCAGTGTCGTCAGCGTCCAACGTGAAGCGGCGGAGCCCACCTACGGCGCGACTGTCGACATCGACCACAGTCACGTGACCGGCGGGGTCGTCACCCATAACACCGGCCGCATGTCGTCGAAGAACCCGAACCTGCAGAACATCCCCTCGCCGGACCGCGATCCGGTGCTCGGGAAGATGAGCCGCGACATCTTCATCGCACCGCCCGGCTACATGCTGGTCGAAGCGGACTACTCGCAGCTCGAACTTCGCATCGCTGCGATGCTCTCGCAGGACCCGGTGATGATCGAGATGTTCCTCTCCGGGCACGACTTCCACGAACGCACTGCGCAGCTCGTCGCGCCGGTCGCGTGGAACGTGACGGACTGGGACGCCCTCACACCGGAGCTCAAGAAGCAGTATCGACGCGCTGCGAAGTCGATGAACTTCCAGGTCAACTACGACCTGGAGCCTGCGTTCAAGCTCGGCAAGACGCTCGGCATCCCGACGCGCGATGCGGAGAAGTTCGTCGCGCTCGTCTTCGGCAAGTTCCGCAAGCTGAAGCAGACGATCGACAACACCGTCGCCGCAGCACGCAAGCACGGCGGCGTGTTCGTCTACCTCGACGGACAGCCTGCGAACTGGCGTCCGCTTCCGATGATCGGTGAGAGCGGCGCGGACGAATCGCGCGGGCGTCTGCGCAACGCGAGCAACGCGGCGTGGAACTGCCTAGACGACGAAACCGAGGCGCTGACTCGTCGTGGGTGGGTGCGGGGGTTCGAGCTTACAATGCAGGACGAGCTACTTACGAAGAACCCAGCGACAGGGGTGTTGGAGTGGCAGCTACCGACGGATCTCAAGTTGTGGCCTGACTATGTGGGCGACTTGTACGAGTTTCGATCCGCATCGTTTCACGCAGTGACGACACCGGATCACCGCTGGCTCACATTCAACAAGTCCCTACGCGCCAACGTTGTGCGCACGTCGGCAACTATTTCAAAGCACGGCGACGACCGTATCCACCGCACAGGTCTGTGGTCGAACACGGCTACATATGGGAATGACTTTGTTGAGTTGGCCGGATGGTTCCTCACCGATGGGTACATCAAACAAACTCGGCGCGTGACAGGGCGTAAGGGCTTACGTGGCCCACAACCGAAGCCAGGTCGCGCTGTCGGTTTGTGCCAGAGCGCACGTGCGAATCCGCAGAAGGTCGCGCGCATCGACGCGCTGCTACAACGTGAACGCCCAATCGCAACGCGCCGCGTCGTTCAACGCGATCAGCTCGTGCACTGGGATTGGCGTGAGCAGGACCTTGTGCGCTTGTTTCCAACACGAGAACTCACGCACGAGTTCGTCGCGTCATTGGACGGTGCGCAGGCCCAGTTGCTCCTTGACACAATGATAGACGGTGATGGCAGCCGTAGCGGCGGCAAGCTTGTGTTTATAACGCGGTCGGAAGCGACTGCGGACGCCTTTCAAGCGTTGTGTGTTGCTGCTGGTAAGGCGTCCTCACTCAAGTGGCGCGACATGTCGAAGTACAAGCCGAAGTCGCGCCACCTACGCAATGTGCCGCGCATGACAGGCGTGTGGGCGGTCACCGTGCTCAAGCGCGACAAGGCACAGGTGATGTGGCATCACTGGCGCTCGTACCGTGCAAAGGCATCAGTGTGGTGTCCGATTGTGCCAAACACGTTCTTCGTGGTGCGCCGTTCAGGCCACGTGTTCATCACCGGGAACACCCCCGTGCAGGGCACTGCGGCGCACTACGCAACGCGCTCGCTCGACCCGATCCAGCAGCGCTTCGACGACGAAGGACTGGACGCGACAGTGGTGCTGACGGTGCACGACTCCATCATGGCCAAGGTTCGCGACGATCAGGTCGCCGAGTCCATCGCGATCATGGGACAGGTAATGTCCGGCTGGTACTCAGGCGGCGTACCGCTGAAGGTCGACTTCAAGTACGGTCGTTCCTGGGGCTCGATGATCGAAGTGAAGGACTGAGCAGAATTCAACTCCAACCGCACAACCTACTCACACGAGGATGAACATGGACACCAACGACATCGAACCCGACGAGTACAGCACCCGCGCAACGCACATCGACCCGACGAACCTGCACGAGGAGTTCGTGCGGCTCTCGGCCGATCTCGCGCACTGGAACGCGAAGTACGCCCTCGCGCACGAGAACTACCTCGAAGCGGACCTCGAACTCGATCGCACCGAAGCGGCGCTCCACATCGAGTGGCGCGAGCGCCTCGCCGACGAGGGCAGCAAGGTCACCGAGGGTGCGGTGAAGGAGCGCGTGCAGACCGACCAGAAGTACATCGCAGCACGCATCGCGAAGATCGACGCAGAGGTCGAGCGCCTGAAGTCGCGCGGCGTCGTCGACTCCATCATCGCGAAGAAGGACATGCTGATCTCGCTCGGCGCCACCGTCCGCAAGGAGATGGACGGTAACCCGCGTCTCCGCAACGAGATGCGCGACGCACACATTCACGGCTGATCCGAACCAACACGAAAGAGAAGAAGTACCCAGATGGCAAAGCAACCGACCAAGAACACCAACACCAGCCTCGCACTGTACGAAGACTTCGATCTCGACGCGCTCCAGCAGGATCGCGAGGACTCGAAGAAGTCGAGCAAGTCGAAGAACCTCGGCGCGCTCCCGCAGGGCAAGACTGTGCTGCGCATGGGACCGCCGCGCCCCGGCACGAAGACGCCCTGGCGTCCCGTGTGGATGCACTACGTCGACGTCCCCGGGCTGGACAACTCCGTCGCGTTCGTCTGCCCGCGCATGGAAGCGAAGCTCCCCTGCCGTGTGTGCACGAAGGCGAAGCAGATGCAGGCGTCGAACAACCCCGTCGATCAGAAGCGCGGCGAGAACCTGCTCCCGCAGCGTCAGCTCTTCGCCAACGTGTTCCAGCGCGCTGCGCCGGAGGAGGGTTGGAAGGTCTGGAAGTTCGGCACGATGATCCACAAGAAGCTCATCGAGATTCGTGACCCGGACGAGGGCCTCGGCCTCAACTTCACGCACCCCGTGAACGGCTACGACCTCATCATCATCCGCACGGGCGAGAAGAAGAACACGCGCTACAGCGTGGCCGTGGACCCGAAGGGACCGAGTCCGCTGCTCCCCGACAACGCGGAGATGACCGAGCTGCTCCAGCAGATGCACAACCTCGAATCGCTCGCCGCTGTCCCGAGCGACCACGACATCCAGGAGATGCTCGCAGGGCGTCGCCCACAGCCGAAGCCGCAGACGGGCGGCGGTGAGTACGACGTGGGCGAAGGTGCCGCCGGCAAGGTGTACGACAGCACTGCGGACGTGGACGACGACGACCTGTAGATGTAAGGTCTCAGTGTCCCGGCCGTCGCGATGCGAGCGTTGCTGCTCCCTTGCACGCACGGTCACCTGCGCGGCTCCCCCAGGCGTGGACAACCCCGGAGACTCACCCTCTCCGGGGCTGGGGGTTTATGGGCGCGAACGGTGTACTGCCTCTCTCGACTGCCGCCGCCCGCGGCTACGTCGGCAACCGAGATGCAGGGCGATGGTTCAACTCCATCGGCGTCCACTATGCGTACGCTTCGACAGTTCCTGAAGTATGGCGCGCTCTCGTTCAACGAAGCGCGCGAGATCCTCGGTGTGAGCGGATGCGCGATGCCTGCTCCGCTGTTCGTGCAGAAGCGCCACCCGCGCACGCGCGAAGCTCGCGTGCACATGAACGACGTCGGAGCCATCGCACGCTGGCTTCGGCACAAAGGTGTTCCCGGACGTGCCGAACAGTTGGAGCGGGAGCACGCGCTTCTGCTTCTGGAGAAGATGTGATGTCGAACAAGACCGTGCTCGATCAGACCGTGAAGCTCTTGCAGAAGAAGTTCGGGACCACGAGTGCACTGCGGCTCGGCAGCGGACGCGAGGCAGCGGCACAGGTGAAGGAGGTCATCCCGACCGGCGTCGAGATCATCGACCATTACAGCATCGGGATCGGCGGGCTCCCTGTCGGCCGCATGAGTGAGCTGAGCGGTGAGGAGGGCGCAGGCAAGACAGCGCTCTCGTGGCAGTGCATCGCGTCCGCGCAGCAACACGGAGCGACGTGCGTCGTCGTCGATGTCGAGTACAGCTTCGACGAAGACCGCGCGAAGGTGTACGGCGTCGACATCGACAACCTCATCATCGTGCAGCCCGAGACGATGGAGATGGCGCTCGAGCAGTCGAAGCTCCTGCTCACGTCGCACAATGCGAAGCGCGGCCCCCTGCTGCTCGTGTGGGACACGATCGCAGCGATGACGCCGAAGGTGGAGCTCGGCAAGGAGGCAGGCGACCGTGCACCCGCGTTGCAGAGCATGCTGATGAGCGCGGAGCTGAAGAAGCTCATCCCGCTGCTCGCGAAGCACCGTGCACATCTGCTCGCGCTGAATCAGGTGCGCGCGAACTTCGGTGTGATGTTCGGCCCCAACACGATCACGCCCGGCGGCAAGGCGGTGAAGTTCTACGCCTCGCTCCGGTTGCAGCTCTTCGGCGGCAAGGCCATCAAGAACAAGGCTGACGAGCACACCGGCAAGATCGTCACGCTCGTCACTGCGAAGACGCGCTTCTCTCCGCCGTTCCGCAAAGCCCGCATCCGTCTCGACTACGACACGGGATGGAACAACGAGTGGAGCACGCTGGAGCACGCGAAGAAGGTCGGCAAGGCAGGACGCGGAGCGAAGGGCGACAAGGCTCACCAGGCTGCGCTCGTCTCACTCGGCTGGGGCGGCGTTGTGTCGAGCGCGGAGGCAAAGGCCAGTGGGGAAGAAGAATAGGTCGCACGCGCGGCGTGACCGTCGTCGCAAGAAGCTGAAGGTGGCGCGCGGGCGAATCGAAACAGTCGTGCACAAACTCATGTTCGCGAGCACGGTCGACGGTGCACTCGGGCGGCGCACGGCTTCCGACGATGACGTCCGTGGCCTGCGTGCTCACGGCATGCAGTTGCAGAAGCAGGGCAAGACGTACCGTGAGATCGAGGATGCTCTCACGACGTTGAGGATGCTGGAGAAGGAGCAGTGACATGGCGAAGATCGCATTCGTAGCGGACGTGCACATCGCGAACCACCGGAAGCACGGCGGCGCGATGCACGTCGGATTGAACCACCGATGCCGCGCAATCCTGGACACGTTGGGCTCTGCGCTCAGCGCCGCAGAGGACGCGAACTGCGACGGCTTCGTGGTGTGCGGCGACCTGTTCGACAACGTGCGCCCGGAGCCGCAGGTGATCTCCAAGACGATGGACGTGCTGCGCGGGCGCGAGCTGAACATCGCGATCATCCGCGGCAACCACGACACCGTGTCGATGAGCGAGGACGATGACGCGCTCGGCCCCATCGACCGCATGGACGCGGACGTCGGCGCGTTCGACGGTCCTGCGATCATCAGCGCAGGCGCAGAGGTGTCGATCCTGCTGATGCCGTACCGCACAGGGGACGCGCGCGAGTGGCTCCCGACCGAGCTGGAGGCGATCGCAGGGAAGCCCAACGTGCTCGTGCTCCACATGGGCATCGCGGACGCCGGCACCCCTGCGTGGATGCTCGGTGCGCACGACAGCATCGAGGCTGACACGCTCTTCGACCTGATGGACAAGCACGACATCAAGTGGGCGGTCGCCGGCAACTGGCACGATCACAAGAGCTGGGAGCGCAACGGTCGCACGATCATCCAGTGCGGTGCGCTCGTGCCGACGGGCTACGACAACCCTGGGCTCGAAGGGTACGGATCGCTCATCCTCGTCGACACCGAAGCGAACACATGGGAGCGCGTCGAGATCCCCGGCCCGCGCTTCGTGATGGCGACCGGCCCCGGCGGCGACCAGTACATCCGCAAGTGTGCCGAGCAGTGTATTCCGACGCTCCTGTACGCACGCTGGAAGGTGGGGCCGTCGCTCGTCGGATCGGCGACCCGCATGCTCCAGGACATGGAGGTCAACCTCGGCCTCGCAGGAGTCGATCCCGCGCTCGACGACAAGGCAGCGGACGAAGCAGCGCGTGCGCAGATCCAGACCGTCGTCGCGAGCACAGGTGGATGGGAGGGCGCGGTGCGTGCGTACGTCGGCTCGATGGAGCTGGACGCCAGCGTCGATCGCACGAACGTCCTCACCCGCACCCTCGCATACCTCCAGAAGTAGGAGCCGACCATGGATAGGGATGAGCAGCGCGCGGTGATCTTCACCACGGTCCCGCGACGCATCGCGAAGTTCTGCAAACCGGGTACGGGCGGCGATCGCGACCCTGATCACCTGTACCGCACCACGCCCCGCGAGACCGTCTACGAGTGGGTGAACACGTTGCACGCGAACACCGAAGTGGAGGCGAAGATCAGCGTCGCACGCCGTGACCGCAAGCGGCGCGGACAGCTCTTCTCGTTCCACGAGCAGGAGTTCATCCGCAACGTGAAGAAGCAGGCGGACCTGTCGAGCCACGCACGCCCGCTCACCGGGAAGCAACTCGTGATGGTGCGCGTGCTGCTCGACCTGCTGGCCGAGGACACCGTCGTCTCGCTGGAGACGGAGTGATGGACACGTCACCCACGACCGACTGCCCTGCGTGCGACGGCACAGGGATGAACAACGCTGCGTCGCGCTCGATGCAGACACCGCTCTACATCCCGCCGCTCGTCTCGCTCCGTGATCCTGGATCGGTCGCTTCGTTCGTGAACCGGCGCATCACCGCTGCCGTGTGCCTGCGCTGCAACGGCACCGGGCTCTGGACGACGCTGGACTCGATCGCCGAGTGGCTCGAGTACCTCGCAATGGACCGGCCGTGGCTCGCAGAGAACTGGGTGCACCACGCCGACATCGACACGATGCTCGAGAACATCCACGACCTGATCGACCACCGGCCGGCGGTGAGCCTTCACTCGGAGCAGGTGAAGAGCATCTACAACGCATTCCTCAATCTCAGATTCGACGCAGAGCGGCGTCTTGCGAACAGCGGCAGCGAGGTGAACCAATGATCGTGAAGAGCATCGGGATGAGCGGTTTCATGTCCTACGGGCCAGCGGGGGAGATCATCACGCTCCCCGATCGCGGCGTCGTGCTCGTGCAGGGGCACAACGGCAGCGGCAAGAGTTCGCTGATCGAAGCCGTGTCCGTGGGGCTGTGGGGCAAGACGTTGCGCGGCACCCAGCCCTGGCGCGAGGGTGAAGAGGGCGTCGTGTCGATCGTCACGGACAACGACCTGCGCGTCACTCGCACCCGCAGCGTGAAAGGGAAGACCTCGCTCGGCTGGTCGCACGCGAACGACACGACGAAGTTCGACACCGCGACCAAGGCGCAGGACGCGCTGGAGCACGTGATCGGCACGCACGATGTGTGGCGTCGCACCAGCGTGTTCAGCTCGCAGGACGCATCGCACTTCACACTCGCGACCGACGGCGATCGGAAGCGGCTGCTGGAGACGCTGCTCGGCCTGGACCGTTTCGACGAAGCGCTGGATCGCTGCCGCAGGGAGCTCCGCACCGCAGAGCGCACGAAGGCGAGCGCAGAGACGGCGATGCAGGTGCAGCAGGCGCGCACGGAAGGGGAAGCGAAGCGGCGCGAGGATGCCGAGCGCGCACTCGCAGAGCTCGGCGCAGTCCCGGACGTCGCAGCGATGGACGCGAAGCTCATCGAGCTGCGCGAGACGGTCGATGCGATCACGAAGGACATCAACGCCTGCCGCGCACGCAAGACCGTTGCGGAGCGCGCGCTGCTCAACCTCGATCGCGACATGAAGGAGGTGGAGCGCGAGCTGAAGCGCCTGGAGTCCGGCCACTGCCCCACATGCAACACGCCGTGGGCACCGGAGCTCATCGCCGCCGCGCAGGCCAAGCACGACGCGATGCTCGAAGCGCATACGGTACAGCGTGTGCAGTGGCAGAAGGATCTCGCAGACCTGACCGCTGAGGAGGTCGAGCTCAGCGAGGATCGCGACGCGGCGTCGAAGCGGCAGTTCCAAATCGCATCCGAGCGCGTGACTGCTGTCGGGGTCGCGAAGGAGCACGCGCGCCTCTCCGAGCAGTTGAACACGGTCGCGACGGGTGCAGCGGAAGCCGAAGCGAAGCTCGCCGAGCTCACCGCACAGGCGCAGGAAGCGAAGCGCATCGCCGACGAGTTGCTCGCGTGCGAGCGCGTGCTGTCCCTCACGGGCGTGCGGTCGAAGCTCCTCACCGACGCGCTCTCCGGCGTCGAGCAGATCGCGAACGTGTGGCTCGGTCGCATCGCAGGCTGGGGGCTGCGGTTGGAGCTCAAGCCGTACGGTGAGAAGGCGAACGGTGGTGTGAAGGACGCGATCTCGCTCGAAGTGCACGGTGCAGGCGGCGGCTTCGGCTACAAGGGTGCGAGTGCAGGCGAGCGCCGTCGCATCGACGTGGCCCTGCTGCTCGCACTCGCAGAGGTCGCGAACGCTTCGCACGGCACGGTCGCCAGCACACTGTTCTTCGACGAGGTGTTCGACGCACTCGACGCCGACGGAGTGGAAGCCGTGTGCCGGGTGATCGAGGAGCTCGCCATCGAACGCCCCATCGTGCTCATCACCCACTCACCGCTGCTCGAACAGTCCCTCGAACCGACCTGCGTCGTGCAGCGCGTGCGGGTCAGCGCGGGGGCGTTGCAGCACGTGTCCCGCAGCGCTGAGGGGGAGGGGAGCGAGGGCTACGCCGTGCAGGCGTGGGGGTAGCACCCCTGCAGGGGTCTAAACGGGGCGGCAGGGGGCGGTAATCGCCCCCGTAGCACCCTTGCCCCCACCCCTTGGCGCATGGGTCGCTGTAGGGGCGTTTAGACCCCTAGGCACCCCCAGGGGAGCGCGTGTCCTTGCGGACACACAAGCGCAGACGTTTTTCGGGGTAGGAACTCGACAGCAGGGAGGTTTTGTGTCCATGGCAGCACGGTTGAAGGGGCGGTTGGTGCGTGAGGTTGAGGTGAACCTCGGCGCCGTGTGGTCGTCGAGAGGGTGGCCGGCGCGCGGAACATTCCGCGTCGAGATCGGCGAGGACGGTGTGCGTGCGCGCTACGGGCGCGGTCCCTGGTACTCGCTGAGTTGGGCAGAGCTTCTGCCGAACCTGTCCGGTGAAGGTGTGGGGCGGATCGAACGAGTAGAGGAGCAGGACGACGTGGGCAAGAACTACAGACGTTGGTTGGTTCAGTACGCAATCCATGTGGGCGTCGCGATCGCAGCGAAGCGGCGCGCGGAGTTACAGCGCGGCGAGGTCACGCTCGAAGAGATCCGCAGCGAGATGGATGACCTCGGGTTGCTCGACGGCGTGGAGCGCGCGGGTGATGTGTGGGCGCTCGACATCGTGCGCCTCGGGCCGTTCACTGCCGGAGATCAGTCCGGTGTGTACGTACTCGAGACAGGCATCACGCCCGAGGACTTCCCTGATCCGGGTCAGCCGCCGCCCACGTTCGATCCGCCGCCAGTGGAAGAGGAGCCCGTCGTAGAGCAACCTCGCCCGAAGAAGGGGGCGAAGTAGCCGTGGCCGAGCGGAAGCAGCCGATGATGTGCGAGCACTACGGATGGGCGCCCGGAGCGAACAAGCCCACGTGCGCTCGCGGCATCAACATCCGCGAGCACGTCGGCGGTCCCGAGTTCCGCTGGCTCGCTCGCACACCGTGCGTCGTCAGTGTGCTGTCGAAGGACCCTGTGGCGTGCGACCAGCGCAACCTGCTCACGCAGCGCGAGCTCGTGCGGCGCTTCTTCAAGGACGAGCCATGACGATGCACGAGTGGCGCGTTGCGTACGCAATCCACATCGCCGTCGCGTTGTGCATGCGACGCGGTGCGTTCCACTGGGGCGAGGTCGTCGCCGAGATGTGTGAGGACGATCTCTGCTCCGGGGAGCGCATGGAGCTGTGGGAGATCGAAGCATCGCGGAAGGGACCGTTCACACGTCAGCCGGGTACAATGAACACGATGATCTTCTGGGGCTGGCCCGTCGAACCCGCGGAGTACCCGCATCCCGGCGCGCCCCCTGACGAGTTGGAGGAGCTGTGACATCGCACTTCTGGCACATCCGAAGCGCCATGCTCGAGCACGTGAGCTTCGAGCGCGGCCCGCTCGACTGCGAAGGCAACTGCTGGGTCTGGACTGGCTCGCAGAACGGCAACGGCTACGGACGTCTGATCCTGCCGCGCGAGAACGGGAAGCAGTCCTACGAGATGGTGCACATCCTGTCGTACCGACTGTTCCACGGCATCGTGCCCGACGGACTGGTCGTCGATCACAAGTGCCGAAACAGGCTGTGCTTCAACCCCTCGCACCTCGAAGCGGTGACGCCGAAGGTCAACACACTGCGCGGCGAAGGACCGAGCGCGCACAACGCCCGCAAGACGCACTGCATCCGCAATCACCTGCTGCCGGAGAAGCGCTCGAAGCGCGGTGCTCGCGTGTGTCTCGAGTGCAAGAAACTCTACGAGCGTGACCGCGCACTCGACCTTCCCGGTGTCGCGCTGTGAGTCGCTGCCACGGATGCGTGCACGGGCTGCCGTTCGTGCAACACCGTACCGGGGCAGCGACGTACTTCCGCTCGGTGGGCGGGCGGCTGTGCGAGTCACCGGATCAAGTTGAATCCCGCTGGCACTTCCAGACGGCAGCTCTCGCGCGCTTCGCCGAGAGCGACATCGTTCGCAAGATGTTCCCGAGTGACCTGCTCACGTATGTCTCGACACTCGCGACGAGCACAACGCTCGTGACCGAAGAGTTCGTCGACGCGCTCATCGCACTCGCATACGTGATGCAGGATGACACCGGGTTCACGAAGGTGCTGCACGAGTACGTCGACGACGCACGCCGTCAGTGGGCGCGCGAGAAGGTTGAACGCGAAGCAGGCATCCGTCGTCCCTTGCCTCGTCTGTAGCGCAAGTGTAGCGTGCCCTCCATGAACAACATCGAGAGAGGCGAGGCAGCGGTGCGTGAGCTGCTCCTCGCAATCGGCGAAGACCCGGAGCGCGAAGGACTGAAGGACACACCACGGCGTGTGGTGAAGGCGTTGCGCGAGATGACCTCGGGCGAAGAGGACAACGTCGCCGCGCTGCTCAAGGTCTCGTTCGACGGCGGCAGTTACGACGAAGTGGTCTCGCTCGCAGGCATCCCGTTCACGTCCACCTGCGAGCATCACCTGCTGCCGTTCACCGGGTTCGCAGGCGTTGCGTACCTCCCAGGGAAGGTCGGCTCGAACTACCGCGTCGTCGGACTCTCGAAGCTCGCGCGCGTGGTCGATGTGTTCGCGCGCCGTCTCCAGTTGCAGGAGCAGATGACGACGCAGATCGCGGACGCGCTGCAGAAGCACCTGGACCCGCGAGGCGTCGCCGTGCTGCTCGAAGCGGAGCACACCTGCATGTCCTGCCGCGGAATCAAGAAGTCCGGTGCCGTCATGCGCACGAGCGTCATGCGCGGCATCTTCCAGCACAACCACGCAGCGCGCGCCGAGGTGCTGCAGATGTTGCGGAGGCCGTGATGGTGAAGCTCCCTGTGGTGACGACCGATGCCTACGTGCACTCGGTAGGGACCGAGTTCAAGGCGCTCCCTGAGATCTACCAGGTCGAGCTCACCAACCGTTGCAACCTGAAGTGCCCGATGTGCCTGCGCACCACGGACATGGAACGCCCCGACGGTCTGCTCGATCTCGAGCTCCTGCGCGCGATGATCGCGCGCGGTGACTTCGGGGGCAGCTTCTACACCGAGCTTCAGATGGCAGGGGAGCCGACGCTGCACCCGCATCTGCACGACGCGATCCGCATGCTTCGTGACGACGCCGGAGTGATGACAGGGCTGAGCACGCACGGGCTGCTCATCGGCAAGAAGCAGGGCGTCACCGAAGCGCTGCTCGATCTGGACGCGCTCACCATCAGCGTCGACTCGGTGCGCCCCGAGGTCTACCACCAGCTCCGCTACCCCGCGCAACTGCCGCAGCTCATGGCGGCGATCGAGACCTTCGTGCTCGCGTACCGCACGCGCCGCGATGCAGGCCACGACGTTCCGTTCGTCGAGCTGCAACTCGTGGACACCGACGTCGTCGGCACGCGCGCGGATGTCGAAGCACTCACGGACATCGTCGCCGTGCGCAACTGGGGCGACGTCGTCACCATCCGCACGACCGCGGACTGCTTCTCGGAGATGAGCGGGCGCGCGGACGAGGGCAGCAAGCCGCGCAACGCGGAGCTCTGCATCAACCCGTTCGCGAGCGTGAGCGTTGCGCAGGACGGCACGGTGCTGTCGTGCTGCTTCATCTTCGACCCGACGCCAGAGAGCCCGAACGTCTACGGGAACCTGCGCGACGCATCGCTCGCAGAAGTGTGGGCAGGGCGGCGCGTGAAAGAGCTCCAGAGCTCTCATCGGAGCGGCGAGTACGTCGGCCAGTGCCGCACGTGCTACCTGCGCTCCCCGATGTCGATTCACCTGAACATCGTGTCGCGGATGGTGCAGCGGCGCAGGAAGACGAAAGCGGTGAAGTGATGCAGCTCGAGGTCAAGAAGAAGGTCGTCATCGCCGCACTCGATGTGGTCGGGTTCCACGGATGGCCGAGTGCCCCGGCCGTCGTCGGGTATCTCGCAGACATGCACCGTCACGTGTTCAAGGTGCGTGTCGAGTGCACGGTCACGGATCCCGACCGCCAGGTCGAGTTCCACATGCTGAAGCGCCGTGCGTTCAAGCTCCTGTGCGAGCTGTACCTGCCAGAGAGTGCGGACCACCTGGAGCTCATGCTCGGCGCGCGTTCGTGCGAGCAGATCGCGCTCGACCTCTGCGCTGCGTTCAAGATGGACACAGCAGGGCCGTGGCCCATCTCCGCGATCGAAGTGTGGGAGGACGCAGAGAACGGCGCGCGCGTGGAGTTCGGATGAAGATCTGGATGTTCCCGATCGAGCCGCTCGAGGAGCGCTACAGCGCCGACTGGTACACCTGGTGGGTCGAGGAGCTCTCGCGCCTTCGCATGCACTGGGCGATGGTGGACGGCGGCAAGCTCACCGAGAAGATCGAGCAGGGTGAGTTCCTCGACGTGCTCGGCACCAACTACTGGAAGGCCACGCAGCTCTCGAACTTCATCGGCGCGCTGCACTCAGGCGACGTGAAGGACGGTGACTGGGTTGTGCTGCACGACGGATGGAACCCTGCCGTCGAGCAGCTCGCCTACATGCGTGACCTCGGCAAGGTGAAGTTCAAGATCGCCGGGCTGTTCCATGCAGGCACCTGGGATCCGCACGACTTCATCACCAAGCCCACGCGCATGTGGGCGCAGCGTGCGGAGCGGTCGTGGGCGCACATCTACGATCGGATGTTCTTCGCGACCGAGTTCCACAAGAAGCTCTTCATGGACTACGTCTGCAACGGGGACTGGGAGCGCAACCGTGTCGGCCCGCAGCTCCGTGTCACAGGGTTCCCGCTGTTCGTCGACGGGCTGAAGAAGCACCGCGAACCGTGGGTCTCGCGCGAACGCATCGTGGTGTTCCCGCATCGCCTCGCAGCCGAGAAGCAGCCCTGGCAGTTCGAGCACATGAAGTACCTGTACCAGCAGCGGTACGGGAACGACGGCACACGCTGGACACGCACGAAGGAGGTGTGCGCGTCGAAGTCGAGTTACTACGCACTGCTCGGCAAGTCGCGCGTCGCAGTGAGCTGTGCGTTGCAGGAGACCTGGGGCATCGCGATGCTCGAGTCGCTCGCACTCGGGTGCCATCCCGTCGTGCCCGACGCGCTCAGCTACAAGGAGACGCTGCAACACTTCCCGCGCTACCCGGCTGACGACCTGGAGCGCGCCGTGGACCTGATCCACGAAGGTCTGAACGCAGCCGAGGCAGCGCCGTACGCGACGCGCATGTGGGATCAGTCGATCGAGAACATTGTGAAGGAGTTGACGTGATGGGGCACCCGGCAGGCATCGCAGCGAAGGGCGTCTGGTTCGGTACAGAGATCGAGGGCTACCACTTCGGTGAGCCCGCAGTGTTCCTCGCGCGCAAGCCGACACTCGTCGAGTCCGCTGCGATGATGCACCGCAACTTCGACGTCGTGTTCCTCACCGAGGACTTCGAGGACTGGGACTGGCTGAAGACGTCCAGCCTGCTCGAAGCTGTGGACATGGGGGAGGTCACGATCTCCTGCGGCCGCTACACGAAGCAGCTCGATGCGTTCTTCGCGCTCCCCAAGGAGATCACCGAGCGCGTCGAACTTCTCGTGCGCGTGTTCGACTCGCCGTGGATCAAGCTCCTGCGCCCTAACGATCAGGTCTCGGTCGGCGTGCCCTACGACATGAGCACGTTCGCCGTGCACGACGCAGTGGTGACGGTGCCCGAAGACTACAAGGGCGACGAGGAGGTCTGACGTGCTGCTGGGCAAGAAGATCATCGCGCTCACTGGCGCAGAGAGCACAGGGAAGAGCACGCTGGCGCACATGCTGGTCGGGAGGCTGCGGACGCACGGCGTGCGCGCTGCCCTCGCAGCGGAGCCGGGCAGTGCGTTGCCCTTCGACCCGAAGCTGTTCGACACCGAGCCGCAGGCGCACACCTACGCGGCGATGAAGTCGTGGACGACGCTGTTCGAGGTGGCGTGTCGTCCGAACACGGACGTCATCATCGCCGACCGCACGCCGCTCGACTTCGTTGCGTACCAGGCAGTGAAGCACTCCGAGCACTTCAACACGCCTGTGCACCTGCGCCTGCGTGCGATGGCGCACGAGATGCTCCGCTCGTACGACCGCATCTACTTCATGCCGACTGAAGCGACGCCGTACGATGCCGACGGGTATCGTGCAGCGCTCGCCGAGAACAGTTGGCGCGCAGGGGTGTCCGATCATCTGCGCTCCGAGCTGAACGGCATTGCGCTCACACCCGGTGGCATCAACCTGCGCGAGCGGAGCGAGTGGGTGTGGCAGCACGTGCTCGCAGAGCTGCTCGGCAAGCACAAGGTGCGGCGCGTCTACCAACAGGTCGAGCAGTGGTTCCGCGAACGCGGATGGCGCGTGCTCGCAGTGCGGCCGCAGGGCTCGAACTCCCTCGTGCGCTTCCATCCCGCGAGCGACAACGACGACTTCGACGTCACGCTCATCGTCGACGGTGATGCGAACTACGCCATCGAAGTGCGTGCGGACTTCATCGCGCACAAGGAGCAGCTCGAGAACATCATCCAAGGCGATCTCGACATCCTCGTCACGCCGAAGGGCATGGCCTCACATGAAGTGTAGTCGCCGGGCTCGCTTCGAGAAGAAGATCATCACCTGCACCCACTCTGGTTGCTGGGAGTGGGCTGCTTCGGTGGGGAAGCAACGGAGCGTGGCGTGAGGATCTTCCTCGCAGCAATCGAGACAGCTCCCGAGCACAGCGTCGCCGCGGTGAAGGCGCGCGTGCCCTGGGTGCTGTCCTCGTACTTCTACGCCCGCAAGCCATCGAGCCCGCTGTGGTGGGACCGTGCGATGCGGCAAGCGGAGCTCCGGCTCGCGGACTCGGGCGCGTTCACCATCCGCACTGCGACCATCACCAAGGGCAGCAAGGACGGGCGCGACACTGAGGGCGTCGACTACGACAAGTACCTCTCCGAGTACATCGAGTGGCTGAAGGTGCAGAAGCGCGCCGGCCTCGCGGACTACTGGGTGGAGATGGACATTGCGGTCGCTGTCGGCTACCCGTGGGTCGAGAAGCAGCGTCTCGCATACGAGCGCGCAGGGCTCTCCGAAGGTCTCGTCAATGTCTGGCACTCGGACAAGGACTGGGACTACTGGCTGTACCTGCTCGACGAAGCGCGACGACCGGGGCGCTCCCGCTACGTCGCCATCGAGTCACATCAGCGCGATCGTCGCCCGCTCGAGTACGCGAAGTTCCTGCGCGCTGCCTATGATCGCGGCGTGCGCGTGCATGGCTTCAAGATGACCGCGTCCGACGACATGCACCTGTACCCGTTCTTCTCCGTGGACTCGTCGTCGTGGATCGCGCCGATGCTGTACGGGATGAACTTCATGCGCCGCTCCGACGGCACGCTGCAGGGCATCGCTCGCAACGCGCAGAAGAAGCTCAGTCCGAGCCAGCTCATCATCCCGCCTGCGGTGCTCGACAAGTGCCGCGGCGGCACGATGCCGGATCGGATCGACGCGCTGAAGTACAGCGCTGAGGCGTGGGTGCGGTTCGGGCAGGACATGCTGCGCATGTGGCGCGGGCGTGGAGTGGACTGGGACAAAGCGGTTGAGGTGAATGGGCGATGACGACGGAGATGACACAGGTGAAGGTGGCGGGACTCGAGCTCCGTGCGATGAGCCCGACGCAGCTCATCGCGAACAACTGGAACCCGAACGAGATGGACGTTGCGACGTACGAGAAGACGAAGCAGTCGATCCGCGAGAACGGCTTCATCGACCCGATCCTGGCGCGCGAGGTCGATGACCTCGAAGAGGGCCAGCTCGAAGTGATCGACGGCGAGCACCGCGTGCGCATTGCGCTGGAGCTCGAGCTGGACGCGATCCCCGTCATCAACCTCGGCAAGGTCGAGCGTCCGCAGGCGCAGAAGCTCACCATCATCACGGACTACCTGCGCGGCCGCCCGACGCCGGACAAGCTGGCGCTCGTCGCCAAGGAGCTGTCCGAGGTGCAGCCCCTCAGCGAGCTCGAGGCCACGCTCCCGTACACGGGGGCGGAGATCACTGCGCTCGTGCGCACGACCGAGCAGTTCGACTGGGGCAAGATCCGCGAAGAGGAGATGACGCCCGTCGGCAACGGCAAGCGCACACAGCACGTGGACACAGGGGCCGAGCACCGTCGCGTCTCCATCGGGCGCATCGCAGGCACGATCCCGACCTGGCTCGTGAACGAGCTGGCCGCCGAGTTCGACCGCACCGCTGCGGCGCGGGGGAGCACGTCACTCGAAGCCGTGTTCATGGACTGGGCTGAGCGCCTGAAGAACACCGAGCCGTCGACCAACGAGCGCGCCCGCACAGGGGCGAAGTCCAAGCCCGCAGCGAAGAAGGGCGGCGGACGCAAGCCCAAGGCACAGACCGCAGCGAAGGGAGAGGGGTGAGACCATGCCGACGACAGTGACCAAGCGCCTGGAGATCGACGCCGGGCATCGCCTGATGAAGCACGAAGGCAAGTGCGCGAACTACCACGGGCACCGCTTCGCCTTCGAGATCACGTGCACCGCGGACGAGCTCGACGACGTCGGCCGCATCGTGGACTTCTCGATCATCAAGCGCCGTGTCGGGCAGTGGCTCGACGAGCAGTTCGACCACGGGATGATCCTGGAGATGGGCGACCCGCTCATCCCGTTCCTGCAGGAGCAGCGCCACAAGCTGTTCATCCTGCAGCCCGGCACCGCACCGACGAGTGAGAACCTCGCGCGCGTCGTCTTCGATGTCGCCCAGCACGCGCTGCACGACACCGGGGCGAAGGTCGTGCACGTGAGCTGCTACGAGACTCCGACCTCGCGCGCCGGCTACAGCGAGGTGCGGAAGTGAAGACGTACGGAGTGAAGGCAGTGTTCGACACCGTGCAGGGCGAGGGAGCACGTGCAGGGATGCGCGCTGTGTTCCTTCGCCTCACGGGATGCAACGCATGGAACGGTCACGTCGAGGATCGCAAGATCGGCAAGGGCGCGTGCGCACGCTGGTGCGACACAGACTTCGTCGGCGGGGAGAAGCTCGACGCCATGCAGATCGTCGACCGTCTCGAAGCGTGCTGGCCCTCTCGCAGCACGCCCGGTGTCCGTCGCCAGGTTGTGGTGACAGGGGGTGAGCCTGCCCTGCAACTCGACAACCCGCTCGTCGCCGCACTGCATGGGCACGGGTGGGCCATCGCCGTCGAGACCAATGGCAGCGTGGACAACCCTGCCCTTCGCAACGTCGACTGGATCACGGTGTCGCCGAAGATCGGCCTGGAGCTGAAGATCCAACACGGTCTCGATCGCGGCGTCGATGAGCTGAAGATCGTGCTCCCCGGCAGCGACGCCGCAGGCTGGACGGACGAAGAGCTGCTCACGCTCGAGCGCCGTCTGCGCGCACGCCATCTGTTCGTGAACCCGATGGATCCGATCAACCCGAAGTTCGTCCAGATCAGCCACCTGCACGGCATGTCCAGCGAGGGGACGAACGAAGCGGAGTACCGCGCCAACGTGAAGCGCTGCCTCGACTTCGTGCAACTGCACCCGCAGTGGCGCGTGGGCGTCCAGCTCCACAAGTACCTGGGGGTGGAGTGATGTCGACCCCCGCGATGCCGTCGCCTGCGGTCGTGCCCAACGGCGTGCTCATCGAGACCAGCACGGTCGAGCACGCGCGCAACGGGCTGGACGGGTACACCTACGTTATCCGACTCAAGGTCGGCAACGGTCCTGGGCGCACGAACCCTGAGCTGCTCGCACTCGCTGAGGCGCTGAACAGCGCCGTGACCTCGAACGCAGGCTTCGGGAGCATCTCGCAGAAGCTCCGCGCGCTCGCCGACAAGATGGACGCGGACGTCGCGCGCGTGCTGCTCGAGAAGCAGGAGTCTGACGCACGCCTCCACGAGCAGCTCGGTGGGACGATCCCAGGCAGCATCAAGGACGCCGTGCAGCAAGCCGCAGCACGTCCGGGGTACGCACCTGCGTTCCAGCCGCAGCTCGACACAGGGCTGGGCCTGGACGCACTCGGCATGACCTGCGGCCTCACCCGTCACACCGGGGAGACCGACGACCTGTACCGCACCCGGATCATGCAGGCAGCAGGCATCCCGTGACCTCCCCTCGCGCACCCCTCCCGCCTCAGTCCCTCCCCGAGCGCCCCGCGCGCTACCGGAGGGGTGCGTCGACGCCCCATCCCATCCGCTTCAACGACGCGCTGTGGGCAGACTTCTGCGCCCACGTCCGTGCGCAGGGGCACGAGCCTAGCGAAGCCCTGCGCGCGCTCGTAGAGGCGCTGCTGGTGGCGGCGAACGCTGTGGGCTGCGCACTGCCCCAGCCCCCTCCCGGAACCGTGGAGCTGGCGTCGCGCGCTACGAGTGCGCTACAGTCCAACCCTGCGAAGTCCCGTACCGATGGTCTCATTGTGGACGACCGGATGGAGGAGCTGCTCTCGGAGCGTCGACGAAAGAACAAGCCAATTCGGTAGGACTGCTAAGAACTATTGAATACTCGAAGGTGATGGATGGGAGCTCGCGCGCTCACAGTTCAGATGTGGAATGACTTGGTGGCGGCTTTCCGCGACCAGCCCGGCAACGTCTCCAATGCAGCCAGACGCGCAGGAGTCAGCCGCGCCACAGCGCACAAGGCGTGGGAGAAGGGCTGGCGCTTCAAGCCCTGGGGCAAGGTGCCGATCGAGCAGGTGCTGAAGGACGAAGCGGAAGCAGCACGCGCAGCTCGCATCGCAGCGGAGCAGGAGGAGGCACGCCAGGAAGCCGAGCGCGCCATCCAGGCCCGACTCGATGCGATCCAGGCCCGAGCCGAAGAGGCGACGATGGTGCGCCACGGCCGCAAGGGCGCGACGAACCTCGCCGTCATCTCCATCAAGCTGACCGTGCTCGTGGACAAGCTGGTGAACGAGATGGAGCGGCGCATGGACGCGGGCGGGCTCCAGACCATCAGCCCGAGCGAGATGCGGAAGTGGGTGATGACGATGGGCACGACGATGCACCACGCCCACTCCGTGATGCGGCTGGCACTGGAGATCGAGCGCATCGTTGCCGGCGAGCCTATCAGCGTCATCGGTGTCCGGGTCGATCACATGAAGCCCGAGCAGATGGTCGAAGAGCTCTCCAGCATGGCCCGCACACTCGAGCGCGCCCAAGGACTCGCGGAGCGGAAGGCTGCCTCCGACCTCGCTGCGGCACAGGTGAACGAACTCGGTAGTAATAAGGTGAACTGAGCACAACCTGTTAGAGCCATGAACAACTCTGCAGAACCCTCAACGACTCCTCAGAAGTGTGACCTCAAGGCGCTGAAGCAGCGCATGGGCTGGACACCGGTCAGTGATGGCGAAGTCGCACAGGGCTTCCCGATCGCTCCTGTTCGCATCGACGCACTGGAGACGGCAGGCGTGCTGCGTCGTCACCGCGACTACGGACCGGCGCACCGGAGCGGGTTCGCCACGGTGAACTACGAGCTGCTCGCGCCGTACACCTGGGACGACGCGCTGTGCATCGACCGGCTGCTGAGCGGAGCGGTCCCGTGACGACACACGACGTGATGCTCTCGGTCGCACTGCTCACCGTGCTCGTCGTCCTGGTGACGGAGAACTCCTGATGGCCAACTACCGCTGCACCGGATGTGGAGTGAACTGGGTCGATGCCCCGCAGTTCATCACCGATGACCGATGCCCGAACTGCGGCGCTGCGGCAGTGTGGGTTGCGGTGGACGATGCGAACAGCGACGGTCCCCTCATCGACGCGATGAAGGAGGCGACCCTCATCCACTACGAGCGCATGCCGTGCGACACCGACCCGCTCGTGGCGCGGCTGCGCCCGCTCATCCATGAGCACAGTGAGGCACGCATTCCGTTCGTGCGGTGGGAGCGCGGAGAGATCACCCGCAGCGAAGCGCTGGTGCAGATGCTCGAGCTTGCGTTCAGGAGCCTGCAGAACACGCGGGAGCACGCCGTTCAGATTGCGCTGCACGCGAACGCGCTGGTACCGGTGGCGAAGTGATCGACCTCGTACCCGACAACGTCATCTCGAACCCTGACGTGCTCGCGGAGTGGCTCGCACGCCATCCCGCACAGGCGCAGGTCATGGTCGAGCGCCATCACCAGCTCCGGCTGCACGTGGCGCGCGAGGACGTGAACGAGTTCATCGAGTACGTCGGTCGCGACGAGCAGACAGGGAAGCGGATCACGCAGGCCCCTGTGCACCTCTCCTTCCAGCGACTCGCGGAGGAGCACAGGCGACTCATCATCTGGGGGCACGTCGAGTCCGGCAAGACGAACCAGATCGCGATCCTTCGCACGCTGTGGATGCTCGGGCGCAACCCGGACCTGCGCATCGCCATCGTGTGCCGCAGCACGCGCAACGCGGAGAAGATCGTGGGCGCGATGCAGCGCTACATCGAGAGCTCTGAGGCGCTGCACGAAGTCTTCCCTGACCTGCGGCCGGGGAAGAAGTGGACCGACACCGCGTTCACCGTTGCAGCACGCAGGGGCTTCGCGAAGGACTTCAGCGTGCAGGCGGTCGGCGTCGGCACGACCATCCAAGGTTCGCGTCTCGACATCGCGATCCTCGACGACATCCTCGACTGGGAGAACACGCGCACCGACGAGCGCCGGCGTCAGGTGATCGAGTGGTTCGGTGCGACGATCGGCGGTCGCCTCACGGAGCACTCGCGCGTCATCATCATCGGGAACGCATGGCACCCGGACGACTTCCTGCACCACATGGCGCGCAACCCTGCGTGGCGCGCGTTCCGCTTCCCCGTGATGGACCGCAGCACAGGGGCGCTACGCTGGCCGCAGCGCTGGAGCAGGGCGCGCATTGATGCGTGGGAGCGGGAGTGGGGCAGCGCTGAGGCAGCGCGCCAGCTCTACTGCGAGGCGCGAGACGACGCCGAGGCCCGCTTCAAGCGGTCGTGGATCGACCAGTGCCTTCACCGCGGAGAAGGGCGCCGCATGACGCCGATGCTCCGAGCCCTGCCCCTTGGGTATCGGACGTACACCGGAGTCGACGTCTCGACTGGCGAGGGCAACGACTACTCGTGCCTGTTCACCATCTGCCTGCACCCGAGCGGCGATCGCGAAGTGCTCTGCGTCGAGACCGGGAAGTGGTCGGGGCCGGAGCTCGTGAAGCGCATCATCGACACCCACGAGCGCTACTTCTCCATCGTCGCCGTGGAGTCGAACGCCACGCAGAAGTTCATCACCCAGTTCACAGGGGGCGCTGCACCCGTGAAGAACTTCCGCACCGGAGCGAACAAGATGGACCCGCAGTTCGGTGTCGAGTCCATCGCCGTAGAGATGGAGCGCGGCCAGTGGATCATCCCTAGCGCAGGGGGCCGGCCCCACACGCGCGAAGTCGAGAGCTGGATCCGCGGCATGCTCTACTACAACCCCGGGGCGCACACGGCAGACGAGCTGATGGCGTGCTGGATCGCGCGCGAGGCTGCCTGCCACCGCGTCGGGCGCGTGAAGTCGGGGACCAAGACGACCCTGCGCCGCTGAGCGTGGACACCCTGGTCCCGGTGACGTAACGTCCGGGCATGGCGTTCACGAAGATCACGAACACGTCGGATGCGTCCATCACGTTGCCGTTTCCACTGCAGGGCATCCTCGCTCCGGGAATGAGCGTCGTGGTCGGAGTGTCGGTTGCGGTGTTGCTGGCGACCGTCACTCCTCCGCGCGAGCTGCGGTTCTCGGATCTCCCGACGGGGACGTATCCCGGCCCAGCGGATAGCGCGTACCAGGGCTACCTCAACGCCGACGGAACCATCGCGCAGGTGCCATCGCGTTACGTCGCGACCGCAGTCAGCTACGCGATGCAGGCCGGTGACTCGATCGTCGGCGTCACCGACACGAGCGCACCGCGCACAGTCACGCTCCCTGCGAGCCCGCAGGAGGGCGTCGTCATCATCGTGGCGGACGAGTCGAACAACGCAGCGGTCAATCCGATCACGGTGCAGGGTGCGAACGGTGTACTCATCAACGGAGCAGTGTCGCAGCAGATCAACACGAACGATGGCACCTTCGCCGCATACTGGAATGGGACCGGTTGGAGGATGACGTGAGTAGCGCGCTACTCGCGGCGGCGGCGAGGGGGGCGCGGCGCTCGGCGCAAGCATGGAGTCCTGCGCAAGCGACATCGGCACCACTTTGGACATGGATCCAGCCCTCTATCTTTGGCCCTGAGATGACTCTCGGCGCAGCGAAGTCGCTGTCAGGCACGCCCGTATCAATCATCACGAATCGCGCTGGCGGTTCGAACGGAGTCTGGCGGGCAGACGGCAACCCCGCAGGCATGCCGAACTGGGTCGGTGCCCCTGCTTCCGGCGTCGGGCGTCCCGCATTGCTGTTCGCAGGCTCGCAGGTCTTTGGGTTCTCGAACGGCTCGCCCCGCGCCGCGACGTCAATCAACGCACCGAGCGGATGGACGATCGCCGTGCGGTGTATTCCGATCGCCTCGGGCTCGTTCTACGGCGGCACCGTTGTCGGCCTGAACAACCCGGCAGCTGCGGGCATCTCGGTGCGAACCGCGGGACATGCAAGCGGCGCAGGTATCAAGCTCACTGACGGTGCTGGGCACACGCTCGCAAGCAGCGTCACCCCTGTTGCGCTCAGCGAGTACGTGGTGGTCGTGACACATATCGCGTCGACGGGTGCGACACGCATGACCGTCGTGCAGATGGACGGCACGACTACTGTGACGACTGGAACGATCACAGGTGGGATGCCCCTGAACAATACGTTCCAGACGATCGGTTGCGACGGCTCGATCGCGGATACGTATTTCGGGCACGTCTCGGAGTTCGCGCTCTACACCGCCCCGCTCGCCGATGCCGAGCACGACAAGCTCGCTGCATACCTTCACAACCCATTGCGCACGCCGCTCACCACGTCGGGCACGCCGTATGTGTGGGGCACCGGCGATTCGCAGATGGCGGGCTACGACGCCACGGACTTCCTGGCAGTGATTCTCTCGACGATCACGACGCCAGTGATCTCCTTCAACGGCGCGATCAGCGGGCAGTCGCTCAACGCAGACATGAACCCGAACTTCGCTGGCCGCGAACGGATCATGCTCATCAACAGCGCGAAGTGTGGATCGCAGCAGGTGATCTGCGTGCAGGCGATCGTGAACACGCTTCAGCAGCGACAGAACCCGAGCACGGTACTCGCGGATCTGACGACGTACGTGCAGTCGATCCAAGCGGTCGATCCGGCGTGCGTCATCGTCGCGGGCAACTGCACGGGCCGCTCCGGAGAGGGCACGAACGCGATCTACGCGAACTACGGGCCGGATGAAGCGACGTTCAACGCGCTGCTTGCAGCGAACGCGGCGTCGCTGGGGATCCGTGTCGCGGACGTCGGATCGACCGCGCTGGGTGCTATCCCACCGCTCACTGGTGACGCGTACCGCGTCGTCGATGGGGTCTCGCCGAATCGCGCTGTGGTGCATTGGAACGCGTCGGCCGGGCAGCCGCTCGCGGCTCCGAAGTACCGCGCACAGCTCCCGTTCTTGTGAGGTGACCCCGTGACGAACCTTCTCTCGCTGCTCGCCTCCGCGCTTCTGCTCATGGCGTGTGCGGCTCCATCCCAGCACGATGCGCAGCGCTTCGGCACCGTAACCGTCGCGTTCCTCCTCAACGCCTGATCCCTTCCCTGCCCTCTTCTGGCCTGCTACCGTCGCAGGCATGGCCACCTTCACACAGACCGTCGATGTGTCGGGCACCGCAGCGTACCCGGCGAGTCCGCAGGTCACGATCCCGTTCATCCCGAAGACGATCACTGTGGTCTGTGAGGACAGCACGGACGACGCATGGGTGTCGTTCGATGGCTCGACCGACGCAGCGCACATGGTGCCAGGGACGCCCGATCAGCGACTCGTGTTCAACCAGCGCGTGACGAAGGTCTGGCTGAAGCGCGGGGCCGCCGGCGCAGCGCCGACCAACGTCCAGGTGATGGCCGAGGCGTACTGATGCCGCGGTTCGCACAGAGGGGGCCGCACGGTCTGCGGCTCCCGGACACGTGGCTACCCTCGGACCTTCCGAACCTGTTCGCGTGGTATCGCTCCGACGCACAGAACATTGTCGGCGGGACGAACGGCGTTCAGCCGCTGGCAACATCGTGGACGGACCGCAACGCACGGACCTGCTGAACAAGGGACACGTGTTCGCAGTGACGTTCACCAGCACGGCGGTCGGAGTCGCGTCGCACACATACGTCGATGATTCGCAGACCGCATACTCGCTTGGAGACGTCAGGCAGGGGCAGCTCATCGATCTCGAGATCGGAGCGGGGCTGCTCGGCTGGGCAGGCCCTCGTTGGCTTCATGTCCGAGCTGCTGTTCTTCCAGGGCGCACACGACGCGGCGACCCGAGCGCGTGTCTTCGCCTATCTCGGTCACAGGTACGGCCTCGCCGTAGCGTGACGGTGGTCGGTCGTGGCGTCTGTGCGTTCGTTGCGATAGCTTCGACGCACTACCATGCCCATCCCTGCAGACCCTCGTGAAGCGAACCAGGCGGCGTACAAGCTCGGCGGCACGGTAGCACCGGATGCGGCTGCATCGCGGATGAACCCGCGGCAGATGGAGCTCAACCGGCGCTACGCCTACTTCCGCGGCAGTTGCTACGACCACCGGGCGTTCGACTGGAACGGGGAGCCGGTGCTCGACACCAACGCCATCCCGCGCGAGCGGTCGATCCCGCCAGGGTTCTCCGATCCGTACGGGAACACGGACGCGATCTCGCTGAAGTACCGACGCCCGTCCGCGCCGTACTACCTCGGCAAGGTGATCGTGAAGCGCTTCACCGGGCTGCTCTTCTCGCACCGCAAGCATCCGAAAGTGAAGGTCCTCGGCGACCCGCAGAGCGAGGAGTGGCTCGCCGCTGCGATCGAGGCCGGACGCCTCTGGGCGCAGATGATCGAAGGCCGTGACCTCGGCGGCGCGATGGGCTCGGTCGCCGTCGGGTACGAGATCCACGATGGCCTGCCGCTGTTCGAGGTCTTCGACGCGCGCTTCTGCACGCCGGTGTTCAAGAACCGCCTCACGCACGAGCTCGCGTCCATCGAGATCCGGTGGTCCTACAAGGACTGGGTCCAGGCCCTCGACGGCGAGTGGCTGGAGGTCGAGCTCTGGTCTCGCCGCATCATCGACGAAGAGCACGACATCCTCTGGCAGGGTGCGATGGCGGGAGAGAACGGCGAAGAGCCTGACTGGAACGCTCCCCAGAATGTGATGGGCGAAGTCATCGAGCCCATCGTGAAGGAGCACCGTTGCGTCGATCACCGCGGCCGTCCTGCGGTCCCGGTGGAGTGGATCCAGAACCTCCCCGTCTCAGGCGAGATCGACGGCGACCCGGACTGTCACGGCGCCTACGATCTGTTCGAGCAGATCGACGCGCTCACCGCACAGGCCAACCGCGGCATCCTCGCGAACTGCGACCCGACGCTCGTGATGAGCACGGACGACGAGCTCGCCGAGATCCGCAAGGGCAGCGACACCTTCATCCGGCTGCCGAAGGGCGACTCGGCTGAGTACCTGGAGATGCAAGGCTCGGGGCCGAAGAGCGCCATCGACCAGGCGGACCGACTCGAGGACAAGGCACTGCGGCTGACGCAGTGTGTGCTCGACCAGTCCCGCAGCACCGTGAACAAGACCGCGACGGAGGTCGAGAAGGACTACTCCGCGATGTGGGAGAAGGCCGACGTGCTGCGCGAGCAGTACGGTGAGCGCGGGCTGAAGCGCCTGCTCATGAAGCTCCTCGCCACCGCACGCGCGCTTCTCACCGCACCGCCGACGCAGAACCCGGAGACCGGTGAGCTCGAGCGCGTCGCCATCATCCTGCCGCCGAAGATCGCGAAGGACGCCAAGGGCAAGGTGAAGGTCACCGAGTACGAACTCGGCCCCGGTGGCTACATCACGTTCCAGTGGCCGGGGTACACCACGCCCACGGTGAGCGATGCGCGCACGGCAGTGGGTGCGGCGAGTGATGCGATGAACGCAGGGCTGGTGGACGACGAGCATGCGGCCGCGTACATCGCGCCCATCTTCCAGGTCGAGGACCCGAAGGAGATGCTCGCCGCGATCGCGAAGAAGCGCGCGGACGAAGAGGCTGCGTTCGCTGCTCAGACCACTGGCGATGCGACCGCTCCGGTCGAAGCTGGCGGCGAAGACGGCGAAGGCTCCTTCAAGACGTTCCAGTACGAGATGGAGGCAGGCATCGTCACCATCGACGAGATGCGCATGTCGAAGGGGCTGCCGCCGCTCGCGATCGACGGGGACCTCACCGTGCCGCAGATGAAAGCCAAGTACGCGGCGATCTACGCCCAGAGCACCATGGTCTCGAACGAGACCGGCGCCGAGAAGGTGCTCGGCATCGCGTCGCCCGACGCACCACCCGCAAACCAGTAGCCGCGCGAATCGTCGCCCTCGTGCACAATCTACGTGCACGAGGTGTGAGTGATGAAGTGGACGTGTCCGAAGTGCAACACGCCGATGCGGCGTGAGGACGGCGGTTGGCGCTGTCCTGTTTGCTCGTACTGGATCCCGCGTGCGGTGATGCCGGTGCTCAACGTCTGGGCGTGGGCTTGTGCATGTGCGGACTGCATCGGTGGAAGACCGTTGTGGCGGTGCGCACGATGATCTGCTGCGTGAACGGATGGTGCAGCGGAGGCCACGGCTTCTGCGTCTGCGTGCACTGCGGGGAGCTGAAGGTCGATCCACTCCATCCGCTCGTGTACGAACCCGATGTGCCACCGATCAACGCAGGTCCCTACCGCACGCCAGGAGCGCAACGATGAGCACGCGATTGATTGTGAACGGGCGCACGGTGTTCGCGACCGCGGACTACCTGCGCGACCAGAAGCTCCAGCGTCGCTTCGCGAAGAGCCGCAAGGCTGAGATCGAAGAGATCATCGAGCAGCAGAACAAGGAGCCGGAACCGGTGGCCACTCCGGTGCGTCGCCGCTCTCCGTTCCTGCCGGGGCAGCCGTTCCACTGCCCCGCGGACAAGGTGGTCTACCGCATCATCGCGCGCCTCAACCCTGCCGAGGGCTGGGTCACGGGCGGCGTGGTGATGGGCTGGTACGGCGTCGACTACCCGAAGGTCCTCGAGTGGGTGAAGCGCGGGCTGCTGGACGCAGCGATGGAACAGGGCAGCCCCACGAAGCGCTTCCGGGTGCTCGATCCCGCAGCGTGCAAGGCAGAGGCGAAGCTCCCGCCTGCACCGGCCCCGAAGAAGGGACGTGGCAAGAAGCGATGAGCAAGCGCAAGCGCCGTGCTCGCCGTCGTGCAGCACGCAACCGTGCCGAGTACCGCGAAAGTGCGCTCCGCATGCTCATGGACCAGCCCCTGCGCGTGATGACGCGCGAGTCGCTCGCCGTTTCGATGAAGAAGCTCAACGACGCGCTGAAAACGGTGACGGAGAAGATGGTCGAAGAGAGCGTGTTTCGACAGTCCGTGTTCCTCGAGTTCTTCAAAAAGGTAGGCGTCGACAATGCCGAAGAAGTTCGATCACCAAACCCGGTTCCACCAGAAGCGTGAGCAGGAAGCGAAGCGTCGCGCGTTCGACATGAGCTCGAAGCGCATGCGCGAATGGGACACGGTCTCCGCGCACGACCTGCGCCTCGGCGTGATGTGGGGAATGGAAACACTCGCGCAGATGGGAATGGCAGAGCTCCGCACCGACGGAACGGTGCTCGAAGGGCGACTCTGCGACGGTGTCACACGCGAATCAGCGATGGGGGCACTCGCACTTCGGCGTCTCGACGTCGATGACGCACGCAACAAGAACCCGATTCTCCTCGGCAACTCGATCGCAGCAGGGTTCAGCGCCGCTACCCCTGCCCCCAGCAAGCTCCCCCGCCCCTAATAGCCCCCGCAGCGCCCCTGCGCGCACGCCCCCACCCAACAGCAAGCCACAAGTTAGCCGCCCCCTGCAGCGCCCCTCAGCACGTGCTACGGGGGCGGGCAGGGGTCTAGCCGCTTACGCAGGGGGCGGTTGCAGCGTGCGCAGCACGTAGCAGCATGCGCGCAGGGGGCGTGCACTGCGGGGGCGGCTAGGGGTACAGTGCGCGCGTGGTCATTGTTGTCGATTTCGATGGAACGGTCGTAGCTCGCGATGCGCCGCTTCGGCTCCTGCCGGGGGCGAAGCACGCGCTGCTCACGCTCAAGCGGGCGGGACATACGCTCCTGCTCTGCTCCGCTCGCAGCAACCGCGCCCAGCGGTTCAACCCGGAGCTCGATCCGCTCGTCCGCGCCGGCGTCCGTTCGGCACCGAAGGACGAAGAGTCCCGGCAGCGCTCGATGCAGTTCCACAACCACCTGCACATGCAGATGGTGAACTTCATCGCGCGTGAGCTCCCCGGTGTGTTCGACGCCATCGACGACGGGGAGCAGGGCAAGCCGATCGCGGATCTCTACATCGACGACCGCAGCATGAACCCGCGTGCGACCGGGTCCGCGGCTGCGGGATGGGCGATGATCGCCGCGACGTACGGAGAGCCGGTGACGGCGGTGCGACGCCGCGCTACCGTACGCTCATGAGCAGCATGCACAACAAGGGTCCGAATCGGGAAGCACGCCGCGCAACGAAAGGCGGCGAGATCATCCACCGTGAGAAGCTCTTCGGTGGGAAGTTCACGGCCGAAGAGGCGCACGCCGCGCACGTCTTCAAGGGGCAGAAGTGCGCCGGCATCGAAGCGGGCTGCATCGGCAAGCTCGGCATCGGTAGCATCGTCATCCGCACGTTCATGTCGGTGAAGGACTTGAAGGCGCGTGACCCGAACGGGTTCGGCCTGCTCTGCGAGATCGACCCGGACGCAGTCGCTCGCATGCTCGTCTCGTTCAAGGGCTCGGACGGGCGCCCGGTGCCGTACGTTCGCATCGCGACCGTCTACGCCTGCAAGCATTGCGCGGCAGCGGCAGAGCGTGCGGCTGCGCACGGCCCGAGCTACGCCGTCGTCGAGATCGACCGCGGTCCGGGCGCCGATCCGATCGTCAGTGGCTACAGTGGACCGACGGCCGCCGACCGTGTAACGCAGGAGCTCGTCGAGACCGCGGTCTCGAACATGAAGGAGAACTGAGTCGTGGCATACCCTAGTGCGCAGATCGAGCATACCGACCACGGTCCTGGTCGTCGTACCGTGACCGTCACCGAACGCGGCGAGCGTCCCGTACGATACGAGATCGCGCCGCATCCGCACGGTGGTGTGCAGATGACGAGCGGTCGTCAGACCACGTTCCATCCGAACGTCGCGGAGGCGATGAAAGAGGTACACCAGTTCCATTCCAGTGGAACACCGTCACCGTGGAACGAAGCACAAACGGCGTTCACACACCCTGGACCTGGTAAGTGGGAGCATGTCCACGGTACAGCGGAAGCATCTGTGCGCACGCCGACAGGTGCGGCCGTGCCTCCGCACGTTGCAGCATCGCGTGAAGCGACACAGCGTGCGGCAGCGGCAACGAATCACGCTGCACGGCACGACACGGTCGAAGCGCACGGGACGGCAGCGGACGCGCACTCGCATGCGGCTCAGTTGGCACGACGTGCAGGCAACAAAGACCTTGCTCGCCGCCACATGGATCAAGCCAGTGCACACAACATAGCGATGCTCAACGCGCCACACGAACACAAAGCCCCGGGCATAGTGCAGCGTGGGAAGAAGGGCGGCGAGTTCGTCGTCTCCCGCACAGGCAAGAAAGAGTACGTTGGCAAGGGCGGCAAGAAGAAGGGGCGGTAGTCATGGCGGATCGCGCGCGACGTCGCTCCAATGCCGAGATCGCAGAGACGCATCGCAAGCATGCGGCGATGGCGCGCGAGAAGGGTGCGACGAAGCTCGCAGCTCGCCACGACCGTATCGCCGCCGAGCACCAGCGCCGTCATGAAGCACGCTCAGGGTTGAAGGCCGAGAAGGCCGCCGAGCACCGCAACATGGCTGCGCACGCGCTGTCCCGCGGGAGCCTGTTCGAGGCAGCGAAGCACGCACTCGCAGCCCGCAAGTCGCAGGCGACAGCGAACGCCGCGCACCACGCTCTCATGCACGGCCAGGGCGCGGCCCACATGCACGCGCTCCAGCGTGGTAAGCATGGCGGCACGTTCGTGGTCTCGAGCTCCGGCAAGAAGGAGTACCTCGGCGGTCACGGCAGGAAGTGAGCAGCCCGATGGGAGAGCATCTCGCACGAGTCGTCACCGCCGAGCAGCGCAAGAGCGATCGGGCGCGCCGCGACCTTCTGCCTCCGCAGGAGCGCGCTGCACTGCGCAGCATGCGACGCGAGGCGAAGAAGGAAGGCTCGCTGCTCACGACCGGAGGGAAGGGCGGGCTGTCGCCGTCGCTCGTGCTCGGCATCTTTCGGCGCGACGGATGGCGCTGCAAGGTGTGCGGGGAGAAAGGCAACAAGGACAACGGCGGGCTCCAGCTCCATCACAAGGCCGGCGTCGTCTCGAGCGACCGCATGAGCCGCATGGGGCACAAGAACGCGCGCTCCGCGATCACGTCCATCTGCCGCCGCTGCCACGATCGCCTGCACAACGAGGCGCGCGAGGAGGGCATCGACTCGTCGCAGGTCACGCCCGAAGGTGACAAGTGAACGACGACGAGAAGATCGAGCTCATGAAGAAGTACCTCCTGATGAAGTTCAACGAAGAGGACTGGCACGGCGTTGCGGACGCAGCGATGGACTTGCGCGAGATGATCGCGCGCCGTAACGCACGCAAAGGGGCGAGCAGTGAGCGACGAGTGGATCGAAGATCTCGACGGTAGCCGCTACCGATTCACAGTGAACGAAGTCCGCGCAGACGGTTGCGAGACTTGCGCGGCCGGGCATTGCGTGCAGAAGATCATCGAGTTCCCGAGTGAAGGTTCGGGGCAGGTCATCGTGCACAACCCGGAGATGGATTGAATGAGCATCAGCACGAGCATCGCAGAGCGCATCGCGAAGAGCGGACGTCCTGGCGGGCGTACCGCAGTCCGACTCGTCGAACCCGGCGGGAGCTACGCACTGTGGGTGTTCGACGGCGACGCGATCGAGCTCTACTACCACGACGCGACCCGCGGGGCCGTGGTCGTGCAGCACTCGCTCTCGCCGGCCAACGCCGTGCGCATCGCGCGCTTCGTGATGAAGTGGTGGGCGCGGCGCATGTGGTACGGCTGGAAGCTCCGCGTGTGGGAGTGGGCGATGCGCGTCCGCACCGAGGCGTCTGCCGATGGCGAAGCGTAGCGCGCAGGTCTTCACCGAAGTCGCGCAGGAGCACCTGCGGCGGCTGAACCGCGTCGCGGAGCGCGGCAGCGCTGCACGTCTGCACAAGCTCTACCAGCAGTCGCTCGACGAGATGGAGCGGCGCTCGCGCACGCTGCTCCGCGGTCGCGACAAGGACACGTTCACTGCGCACCATCGCCGCATCGTGCTCGCACAACTGCGGGACAGAGTGCGCGAGCTCGTGCCGCGGCTGAGCGGTGCGCTGGTCGATCACGCGCACGAGGCACAGGTCGAGGGCCGCTCCTCAACGCTGCAGAACATCGCGAAGCTCGAAGAGCGGTACAGCGGAACGACGCCCGTGCTCCCCGTCGAAGAGGCGGCACGCTTCGTCGGCATCGGCGCACCCACGCGCTCCCTGCTCCGCAATGCGAAAGGGCACGGCGTGCTGCCTGATCGCATCCAGACTTCGATGGCGCGCTACGGCGCACGGCTCATCACGCAGTTCGAGCAGGAGCTCGCGAAGAGCATCTTGCAGGGCGAGACCGTGCTCGAGACGACTGAGCGAATCCGCATCCGCGGCGACCTGGAGTGGTGGCAGGCGGAGCGCATCGCGCGCACCGAGACAGCGTGGGCGTACAACGGCGCGACCTACGACGCCGTGCGCGACGCATCGACTGAGCTCGACGACATGATGATGCGCTGGAACGAGCACGTGGACGACGCGACCGGGCAGCCGTTCGACGATCGCGTCGCACCGGACTCGATGGCGATGCACGGGCAAGTCGCGCGCCCCGGAGAGGCGTTCGTCATGCCGACCGACGAGCGCGTCGCGTCAGAGCGATGGGGGCTGCACTACGAGTTCCCGCCGAACCGTCCGAACGATCGCGCGGCCGTAATGCCGTGGCGTCCGCACTGGGGGATTCCGGGTTGGAAGTGGAACGGCTCGATGCGCGTTCCGGTGACGTGATCGCTGCCGCGGAATGACCGCTCCGTTGGTCCCAGGTGTGTCAGTCACCTGCCGCACCTCTCCCGAACCATTCGGAAGCTAGCGCGGAAACGAAGCAGCCATTTCGCGGCAGCGATGTCGTCGAGGGCTACTGCTCTACCACGACAGCGTAGCCGAGGTCACCGACCTCACCGGCACTCGCGTCGTACACGACTGCGGTGCCGAGTCCGTCGGGCTGCGGTCCTGCGTCGAAGTCGATCGGCTGAGCAACTGCGGGCTCTGCCGGAAACGCCGTTTCACCTGTCGCGACCGGAACGACTTCCGGTGAAACAGGGCCGCAGGCTGCGAAAGACAGAACGGTGAAAACGAATGCTGCTCGAATCATGGGAACCACCTCGTGATCGAAGAACTTGTGCACTCAAACGAGGATTCGCTACCGCGCCCTGCTCAACCGCAGTTGCATAGGTTGCGACGTTGTGCAAACCATGCCCTCACAGGAGACGCACACCATGCCCATCGACCCCAAGAAGCTCGCCGCAGTTGCCGGTGGTCAGTCCGGCCCCGTGATGCCACCGAAGGGTGGTGGCGGTGGTGCGAAGCCGCCGAAGGGTGGCAACCCGCACGATGAAGCCCATCCCGACATGGACGAGAAGGACGAGACCGCTGCCGACGAAGCAGCCGAGCTCCCCGAGAATCTGAAGTCGTACGCGAAGCTCGTGAAGCTGCTCGAGGACAACGCGACCGATGTCGAAGAGCAGTGCGAAGGTCTCGACGCGGACATGCTCGCCAGTGACGAGAGCCCCGACGACGAGAACAAGCAGGAGATCGAAGACTGCCTCGAGTCCCTCCCCGATGACCTCGTGAGCGAGATGAAGTCGTCGCTCAAGGGCGTCTCGAAGGACGACGCGCAAGCGCTCGCGAACCACCTCGAAGACGAGGGCTTCGTCACCGACGCCGATGCAGTCGCAGGGTTCCTGTTCCACTGCGGACAGGTCTACGCGGCCGGTGGCGGTGAGGGCGACGACTCGGACGACGAGAGCGGAGACGACGAGGACTACGGCGACGACGAAGACGACGACGAGGACTACTGATCCGAGTTCAACTTCGTCGCTCGATCCAACCGCGCCGCAGCGCGCTTTCTCACCGCCGCTCTTTGCTGCTCAGCCAACACCGGGGAATCGTGCCATGTGCGCGGCCCCGGCAGCTTCACTGCCTCCAGCGCATCCAATCCGTACAGAGACTCGAGCATCGCGAAGTGCAACGGGAGCACTGCGAGTGCAGGGTGCGCGCGCAGGAGCAGTGCGTTCGCGGAGTCCATGCGGAGCTCGTGCGGGCGGCCCGTCACGGGCTGCGGTGCAACGTACGTCGACGGCACTGACTCGCCGATGATCGTGCGCTCACGCACGCGCGGGTTCACGTCGCCGAAGCGTCGCAGCCATTCCGGGGAGCGCGTGTCGTTCGACTCCTTGCGCTGGGCGTTGAGGATCACGTGGCGCTCTGCTGCCCATGCCTGAATCGCGACGTCGTCGACAGGGTTCACGCCGAGCGTGAGTGCGAGACACTCGATCGCGGCTTCGATACGAATGGGACCGGCAGGGGGAGTGTGTGGCGCTCTCATCGCGTGCCCTACTTTATTTGCCGTGCGGCACTGTGACAAGCGCGCGCAGACTTGCGAGCACGATGGCAGGTGGGCGGCCGATTCCTGTGTCTCCGATCGTTCCTTTCGCAGAGCGAGAGGTCGAAGCTGATCGCGCAGGCAACGCGCGTTTCGGTTTCGGCGTTCAAGCTCAGATGCCCGAGGGCATCATGGCCGGGAACATCAGCGACGCAGAGCGCGAGCCGCCCGATTCCGGTCCGACGCCGTTCGGGCCTCTCATGGGGAAGCGCTGATGCCCAAGACGTTCCGCAACGTGCGAGAGCTCGCACTCCAGAAGGGTACTGTCCCGAGCGGGTTCGATGGGCAGGCGTACTCGCCCCTCGGTCCGCAGTCGGCACAGGCCGGGTACACCGACCCGAGCGAAGCTGCGCGTGCGCGCATGGACCTCGAAGCCGGCGACTCGGTCGACGCGCTGGTCAACCCGCCGCCGTTCAAGCTCACCGGAGGCAAGTGACCATGGCGACGCCCAACGACGATCTCGCAGGCAAGGTCGGTCTGGACAAGGGTACGAACGATCCCCGCGATGCGTACGATGCGCAGCACGGCCGTTACGTCGACAGCAACCCTGCGGACCTGTCTGTGCCGGAGCCCCCGGTGACCAACCCGCCGCCCTTCGGGGCGATGAACGGGAAGCGCTGAGAACTACACCGCGCAGCGGTGTCACCGCATGCGCACGGAGACGACGACGATGAGCACGCCCAACGACGATCTCGCGAGCAAGGTCGGCATCGACAAGACGCACGACCCGCGCGACGTGTACGACCAGCAGCACGGGAGCTACTCGGACCCGACGGTCACCATGCCTGTCGAGAAGAAGATCCCGATGTTGCCCCAGGGCGACGAGAGCTCCCCGTTCAAGATCGGCGGACTCTGATCTGAGCCATGACCGACTTTCTGCAATTCACGGGCACGTTGCAGTCGACACCGACCGATCCGTCGGCGTCGGCGCAGCCGTCCGTGCTTGCGCAGATCGCGGAGTCGCTCGTCCTCAAGCGGCTGTCCGACCCGGGTCAGTACGACCTAACGGCGGACGCCGCGGTGCCCATCTCCCTCGGCGCGATCGCGAACGTGAACGTGCTGATGGTGAAGGTCACTGGCGGTCCGGTCACGTTGCGCGTGACCTCAGCGGCAGGGGCGACTCAGTCGATCCCTGTCGACTCGTTCTTCTACGTCATGACGGGCACGGTTCCGATCACTGCGATCGACGTGACGCGCTCGCCTGGCGTTGAAACGTTCGTAGACGTCATCCTCGGAGAAGCGGCGTAGTCCGCTAGGAGAGTTCATCGTGACCACGACCACCAAGACCTTCGCCGAAACCATCCAGACGATCCTCAACGAGGCGAATCCGAACACGCTGGCGGACGCGCTCAAGAAGATCGCGCTCGGAACCATGATGTCGCCGGTGAAGGCCGTCGTGACGGGACTCACCGCTGCGAACTCGTTCGACCTCACGTCGGCCGCTGTGTTCGCGAAGGCGACCGTGACCGGTCTCCCCGCGGGCGAAGTTCCGGCCAGCGCGCTGCCCCCGATCCGCTCGGTGACCACGCTCCGCGTGACCGCAGTCGGCACCGGCGCACTCGGCCCGCGTGTCGTGACCGACGCCGGCGGCACCGCAGGTGCTCCAGGAGCGACCGGCCCCGGCATCGCGCTGCTCAGCGACGACGGCAAGACGCTCACGTTCGAGGGCACGGTGACGGGCTTCACGATCGAGTACAGCCCGCGCGCGCTGAACGATCTCGGCACCGGCTGGGCGCCGAGCACCTGATTGAGTCACTCCCGATCCCCGGACTGAGCCGGGGCGGGTTTGAGTCTGACAACGTCCGTCCAACGGCATCCCTGGTTCCATCGACGTTCAGCCCGACAGTGCCCTCGCCCTCACTAACGTGACGACGACGGTAAACAGTCGGAAAGACCAGAGACGGGACACCCCAGGGCAGACAGAAGAGAGACCAAGCGATGCCCGGTGAAGCAGATCCGAACGCCCCGAATACCGAAGGCGGTATCGAGGGCCAGCAGCAGGCACCCACGTCCGGTAACGGACAGGGCGCCAACAACCCGCGTGGGCAGTTCATGGCCCCGAGCACGATCGCCGCGCTGAAGAAGGAACAGCGCGAGCGTGGCATGCGCGAGGCACTGACGAAGCTCGACGCCGAAGCCAAGGCTGCCGGTTTCAACTCCTACGAGGAGATGAAGCAGGCAGCGGCACAGGCGAAGCGCGCTCCCGCAAGCCGTCCTCAGCAACAGGCTCCGGCGCAAGGCGGGCAGAGCAACGGTGCGAGCCGTCGCGAAGCCGAAGCCTACCAGCGCCAGATCAAGGAGCTGGAGGACCGCGTCCGTACGCTCCAGAAGGAGAACTCGCGTCTCGCCAAGAAGGCGCGCGAGATCGAACGCACCTCGCTCGAAAAGCAGGGTGAGCTCGAGCTCCATCTGAGCGCCGTGAAGGCCGGTGTGAAGGACCCTGACGTTGCCGTCGCACTCCTGCGCAAGTCGATTCCGCAGCGCATGGAAGGCGAAGACAACAAGGCGTACCACGACCGCCTCGCGAAGTTCGACGAAGCGAAGTATTGGGACCAGCTCCGTGAGCAGCGCCCGTACCTCTTCGGCGAGCAGACCGCAGCTCCCGCTCCCGTCGTGAAGCCTGCCTCGACCGGCAACGGTTCGGGCGTGCCGGCGACGAAGCAGCCCGGAGCGAACCCGGCGCCTCCTGCACCGCCCGCAAACGGCAGTGCGAAGAACGCCCGCGACATGAGCCCGGCAGAGCTGCGCAAGCGCATGGAGGAACTCGGACTCGATCCGACCCTCGCAGACTGATTCGCAGGGCACGGCGAAGACTGCGCGGTGCCTTGAAGAGACGAAGCAACGACCGCTCACCCGGATGGTGGGCGTACCAGGAGAGAAACCGTGCCCGACTTTTCTGTCATCGCGCAGACACCCACCGTCCGAGCCATCGTGCAGGACGGCCTCCTCGAGCGTGTGTTCCACAACGCGCTCTTCCCCCGCCTCATGTTCCGCGGCGAGGCTGTGCCGCAGAAGTGGCCGGGCAACGTCGGTGACACGATGGTGTTCACCGGTGAAGGTCTGATCCCGCCGGATGCGTCGCCGCTGATCCCGGGACAGGACCCGGACACAGCCACCGCTCCGTTCGAGCAGTGGACGGCCCAGATCCAGCAGTACGGCAAGCCGGCCATCGACACCGCGATGCCGACCGACGCCGTGGCGCTGGGCAAGCTGTTCCTGTCGAACGCGCGTCGCCTCGGTCTCGCGGCGTCGCAGGCGATCAACCGCGCCGTTCGCGACCGCATGTATAACGCGGCCGAGTCCGGCTGGACGGTTGTCGACGGTCCGTTCGCCGGCGTCGCGACGATCCGCGTGAAGCGCCTCAACGGCCTCACGCGCGCCCGCAATCCGAACCTCGCGAACGGCGCGCAGGTGAAGTTCGACCTCGTGTCGACGAACAACCCGCTGTCCGTCTCGATCTTCGACAACGGCGCGGCGGCGACGTTCAGCATCATCGCGTTCCAGGCGGACACCCCCGGGGACGAAACCGGCCCCGGCACGATCACGCTGAGCGGCAACGTCACCAACGTGCTCGACCGCGCGTTCGTGAAGACGATCGACCGCAGCGATCTCGTGCTCGTCGGCGGCGGCAACAAGGTCGACGACGTCGGTTCGACGGACGTGCCCACGTTCACGGACGTGCGTTCGTGCCTCACGAACCTCCAGCAGAACAACGTGCCCGTCCATCCCGACGGCCGTTACCACTGCCACATGAGCCCGGTGACGCAGGCGCGCCTGTACGACACCGCCGAGTTCCAGCGCCTCAACACGGCGCTGCCGGACTACTACTATTATCGGCAGTACGCCCTCGGCGAGTTCATGGGGATCCTCTTCCTGAACAACACCGAGTGCCCGCAGTCGACGACGGTGGTCGGTGGTTCGACGGCGACGTTCGATCAGCGCGATCCGTTCGCGCCCGAGCTGTTCAACAACGGCAACGCCGCGACCGGCACGCCGCTGTTCCGCGCGCTCTTCACGGGCCAGGGCGGCATCTACGAATACTGGATGGACCAGGACGCGCTCATCACCGAAGCCGGTCTGAACGGCAAGGTCGGTCAGCCGTCGATCTCCAACAACGGCATCGAGGTGCTGAGCGAGCGCATCAAGCTCATCATCCGCGCCCCGATCGACCGCCTCCAGCAGATCGTGTCGATGGCGTGGTCGCTGTTCGCCGACTGGCCTGTCCGCACGGACGCCGCCACGGGCGACGCGGCGCGCTACAAGCGCTTTGTTTCGTTGGTGCATGCGTGACGAACGCTTGTAGTCTGTGCGCTGGGCATGGTAGCTCAGCGCATGGGCTGCAAGATCTGTAACGGAGACCACGGGTACACACGATGTCCGCAACCACTCACTGCCCCGGCGTCACCGCAGAAGCTAGGGGAGTCCCTCACGGACTACCATCAGCGGCTGCGATACAACGCCTACATGCGCGAGTGGACGGTCAGGAAGATGGCCGACCCGGACTATCGCTCCAAGGTGCGCGCGCAGCAAAACGCACGCGCCGAGGCACACCCGGACTCGCCCGCGCGTGTACGTTCGCGCAAGCACATGCGCCAAAAGGCTGCGTGGCTTGCCGAGCAGAAAGCGAAGCCGTGCATGGATTGCGGCGGAACGTTTCCGTCGGAGTGCATGCAGTTCGATCATCGGCCTGGCGAAATGAAGTCGTTCAACATCAGCATGCGGGCACGGTCGACGCATGCGCGCGTTCTCGCGGAGATCGCCAAGTGCGATCTTGTCTGCGCGAACTGCCATGCAATACGGACCGCGCAGCGAAAGCGGGCGCAGCTCAAACCGCAGGAGGCGGTGTACGTTCAACCGGCGCGTAGCGCCGGCAAGGTGTGTGGGCCTTCGGGCCCACCTTCGAGTGCGAAGAACCTTCGGTTCTTCTTTCGAGCACGCCCGGCAAGGCAGCTCGGCACTCACCCGACCTGTGTCTGTCCCTTCGGGGCCGGACCGTGCCAATGGTCGGTCGTCCCTTGGGTGCTGTGATCCGTGCAGGACTGGTCTCCTGCGTTCGATCCTCCACCCTGTTCGGGAGCAAACCCTGGTCATTGACCATGGAACCGCTCCCTGTCTCCGATGGCGTGAAGTAGTCAGCGCTTCGGCGCTCGTACCACTTCAAGGGTTGCAGTGACTCTCGCAAGTTTCACGGACCTGGCAGACGCGCAGACCAAGACTCGGTTCCCCACGGCAGGGTTATGCCGGTCACACCGAGACACCGATCCGCACAGACGCCGCCATCACCTTTTCACCCCGCGCGAACAGACGCGGAGGAGTCCGAAGGAAGGAAGCCATGGCTGGACCCGCACCGAAGAAGCCCTCGACCGCAACCCCTCCCAGCGATCCGCTCGAGCTCGCGAAGATGGGGAGCGAGACCGCCGGCACACCGGTGATGGCGCAGTCCGCCGTGGCTCCCGAACCGCCGCCCGAGCCCGAAGCTCCGAAGTCGGAGTCGCTGCCCCCGCCGCCTGCACCTCCGCCGCCTCCCGCGGTGAAGGAGCAGAAGTACCTAGTGCTGAACGACAAGATCGTTCGCATCGGCAACGCGGGATGGCAGTCGACGCAGCTCCGCAAGGGCAAGATCGTGTCGAACCATTCGTACGACATCGAACAGCTCCGCGCGCAGGGCGTGCTCCTGCAGCCGATGCCCGAGTGACGTTGGAGGAGGTAGTGATTCGTCGTGTCGCTCAGCCCACTGGACCGTGACCGCGTCAAGTTCCATCTCGGCTACGTCTCGACGTCGTCTGCCGCCTCGCTCCAATTCGGTCTCGCTGTTCCGATGCAGACCCTCTTCCTTGTCGAAGAGGCGATGAACCAGGTCCCGGCGATCGCTGTGCCTCGCGTGCAGATGATCCTCGGGATTCTCGACAACCTGATCTTCGGCAAGCTCGTCGAGGCCCAGGACTTCCTCGTTGCAGCACGCATGGGCGACATGACGTTGCGCGATGCGAAGCGCGGCGAGACGCACCCCGACCTGCTGCGCCGCGAGCTCGTGTTCTACGCGAACCTGCTCTGCGACACGCTCGGCGTTCCCTTCTATCCGTTCGCAGCGCGGTTCCGTAACGGGGCCGGCGCCGGCAACGGCCGGGTGCGGATGTGACCAAGCCGCGCGCACCATTCACGAACCTCACCGGGGACCAGTACGCGAACACGCTGGTGCAGAAGCTCACGCCCGTAGCCGACAGGATCCGCGACCTGAGGACGCGGCTCGGCGGCGTGCCGTACCAGGTGTCGCTCGTGCGCACGCGCTGGAGCGGTGGCCGCCGCAACCACGGCACCGAAGAGGTCGTCTCGGTGACGCCGATCCTGCCGACGCCGAAGGTGCAGGCGCTTGACTCGATGAACCAGGTGCTCCAGTCCGCAGGTCTCGACGAAGTCGGCACCATCCGTGTGACCGACATCTCGCCGGCGTACACGGAGGACCAGCTCGTGGGCGTGGGGCCGCAGGGCGAGCCGATTCCGAGCGACGAGAACTTCTACTGGGAGATCACCTTCCCGCGTCCGCTGCCGCAGATGGCGGTGCAGCGTCGGTACACGGTGAGCGGCGTGCCGAACTACAACCCGACCCGCTTCGGGTGGTCGGTGGCGCTGATGAAGGCAGGCGAGGAGCGCGATCGCGTCACCGGGACGCCGGGGAGCGACTGATGGCTGGCCCCGTCGCGATCACGGTCAACCTCGGCGACCTCGGCAAGCTGGAGAAGAAGCTCGGCTCGCGCCTCAACCTCGTGCTGCGCCGCGCGTCCCTCTCCGCCGCCATGCGCTCTGTCGCGTACATGCAGCAACGCACCCGCACCGCGATGCCGGCGAACCCTTCGGGCATCGGCTCGGGCGGCGCAGTCAACACCGGTGCGTACCTGCGCGCGTGGCGCACGGGGCAGTCGCCACAGGGCGCGTCGGTCTACAACTCGTCGAAGTACGCGGGCGTGATCGAGCTCGGTCGCCGCACCGGCAAGGTGCCCCCGCGTGAGGCGATCGCACGCTGGGCGCAGCGCCGGCTCGGGCTGGACGAGAAGGACGCACGCGCTGCCGCATACCCGATCGCTCGAGCGATTGCGCGTCGCGGCCTCGTGGGGCGCTACGTGATGACCGCACCGGAAGCGATGCGGAAGATGGCCGACTTCTTCGTCGAGGAGTTCGAGAAGGAGTTGGACAAGGTCCTCTCGGAGAGCGCGGGGCGATGAGCTACACGCGCGACCCGAACGAAGCACCGCCGCCTCCCGGTGGCACCGTGCTCATCACGAGCCCCGAAGCGCCGCTGCCGGGACCGGAGTTCACGCTCGTGCGCGAGACCGACGCACGCACGGCGATGACACGCGGTCTGCAGGAGTACATCGAGCAGCTCTCGATCGACTGGGACGGCGGGCGCAGCGAGCGCTTCAAGCACGTCACCGACACCTGGGCCGAAGCGGAGGAGCGTCTCGCGTTCCCCTCTGCCGCGGTGTACTCGATGGACACGATGAGCTACGGCGGCGACGAAGAGTCGCCGATGACGCCCACGACGCGCACCGACGGGGCGACCAACACCCAGTACATCCTGCCCAACGAGTGCGTGCTCCAGATCACCGTGGAGCTGTGGTGCCAGGATCCCGGGCAGCGCATGGCCGTCGTCGGCATGCTCGAGGACGCATTCAATCCCGTGGAGTGGCTCTACGGCTTCCGCCTTTATTTGCCGCACTATCACGGGCAGATTGCGGAATTCAATGTGCTCGGAATGAGCTATCTTGATTCCGAAGAAGACGCGAAGCGTCGGTATCGGAAGGCTGTCTTCGTGCTCACGGGCCGCGTGCCCTTGGTGCGCGTGCTGGGTCCGGGCGTTCGTATGCAGACGCGAGTGCCTATGTCGTTCAACAGTTCAAGCACTCCCGCGAGCCATCGCGGAGTGAACACCACGCAGGAGTAGAGCGATGTCTTTCGTGCGACGCTACGACGGGTACTACCCGGGCAACGATGTGATCTCGCAGATCGAGGGGCCGGTCATCGTTCGGCTCCCGCCGCCGTCGCCGATCAACGGTGTCCAGCAGGGCACCGTCGGACTCGCCGGCGAGTTCGCCGACGCCACGTACGCGGTGAAGGTGAGCGCGACGACGGGGCAGATCAGCTCGAACCCGCGCGCGGTGCAGATCATCGTGCCGCAGGACGTGCAGAACAAGCTCGGAGGCTTCGACGAGCTGCTCGGCAACTTCGGCGGCGAGATGGGCAACGGCTTCGTCTCGCTCCGCAACAAGGCGTTCGCTGGCCTGGTGTGCGTGCCGGTCGACAACATCACGCCCGCGACTGCAGGGCAGTCGTCGTACGGCGTGCGCTTCTGGCGTCACCTCCCGACCAACCAGAGCGCGACGATCCCCCAGCCCATCGTCCCGGTGCAGGCTGCGACGGTCGCCGCAGGTCGCCAGTTCGTCGACGGTGGCGGGCATCGCGTGCGCGTTGCGTCCGCGTTCTCATTCGGCGGGCAGGCGGCGTACCTCTCCGGTGTCGATGGCAGCGTGACGGCAGGCGGTGGTCCGGCTGCACACCAGACCTTCCTGTCGGCTGGCGGCAACTTCATCGCGAACGGCGTGAAGGTCGGTGACATCGTCGTCCTCGGCGTCATCGGCGGTGCGCTGGGGCTCGGCTCGAACGCAGGCACCTACCGCGTGCAGGCAGTCACCGACGCCACGCACCTCGAACTCGAGATGCTCGACGGCTCGAACTTCAACTGGACGAACTCGCCGACGACCAACCTGCCGTACCGCATCCACGTTGCAGCGACGGCGGACACTGCGGGCGCGGTCAGCTCGCAGCACGTCGCCATCGCAACCGCGTCCGGGTTCAGCGTGCCTGTGCGCCCGATCGACGCGAGCATCGCGATCAGCACGTCGCTCACGCCCTCGGTCGTGCCGTCGACGGACACGGCCACGGCGTGGGACCCGCTGTCGGGCCTGACGGGCATGACCTCGCCGACGACCGGTGACGGTGCTGGCAACCACTCCGTCGTCTACGACGCGAACATCCATGTGAACAACGGCGCCGGCACCGCACAGCTCGACGCGCGCTACACGGCGGCGATCGACGCGATGCTCTCGCAGAAGGCACCGGCGAACGGCATCAAGATCGTGCTCGCGTCGCGCAAGCGCGCCACGATCCGCGAGAAGATCAAGGCGCACGTGCTCGCAGCACGCGCGGCCGGTCTCACGCGCCGCGGTATCTGCGCGCCGGATCTCGGTGTGCAGGCGACGAGCTCGGTCATCGTGAACACCGAGCCTGGCGTCGGCGCGAACCGCAGCGAGCACATCGACTACTCGTGGCCCTACTGCACCACGACGATCCCCGAGGCGGTCGGCTTCGCGCTCACCGGCGCGGACGGCAGCACGGTGCTCGACGGCACGCTCGACACGCCGTTCGACGAGTGGCTCGCGTCGCTCGAGTCCAACCTGCCGCCCGAGAACAACCCGGGCCAGACGGCACCGCCGGTGCCGACGCTGCTCGCTTCGGTCACGGGTTACGGTCGCGGCATCCCCGACCTGCAGATGAACGACTACATCGCGCTGAAGGCAGCGGGTGTGGCCGCGCTGTTCATCGACCCGGGAACGAACCAGCCGGAGATCGAGTCGGGCGTCACCACGTCCCTCGTCTCGAGCGAAGTCGACATCGCGGGCGACCGCATGGCCGACTACATCGAGGACAGCATCGCGATCGCGATGAAGCCGTACTCGAAGCTCAATCAGACGACGCAGCTCATCGAGACCGAGTTCGGCGAGATCGTCGCGTTCCTCGAAGGGCTGAAGTCGCCGAACAACCCGGCCCAGCAGCGCATCGTGGACTACGCGGTCGATCCGACGAGCGCGCAGACGGCGGACCTCACAGCGGCCGGCATCACGGTCTTCGTGGTCCAGGTCACGCTGCTCCAGTCGCAGAAGAACTTCGTCCTTCAGACGAGCATCGGCGCCGGCGTCGTCATCACGAACCGCCGGTAGCCCTTGCGCTCCCCGTAGGGGGCGGTATCATCGCTTCGCTGGGATACGGACCCAACGCCGACCACACGCCCTTGCGAGGGCGGATAGGGCCGGGAGACAGCCGCAAGGCCCTCCTGGCCTTTTCCTTTTCAACCCGGAGAGACCGTCATGGCAAACCGCGTACGTGGGCAGGAAGTCGAGACCCTGTTCGCTGTCGACAACGTGCCGCAGATCGCGACGACCGATGTGCGCTCGTTCGAGATGGGCTGGCAGCTCGAGATCCAGAAGGAAGGCTACCTCGGCGAGACGAGCGACCGTCGCGACTCGATCTACCGCGGCGTCTCGGGATCGCAGGAGTTCCACTTCGAGAACAAGGCGATCTTCAACATCGTCACTGCGTTCATCAACAAGGCGCGCCGTCGCGAGCCAGGTGTGCAGATCAACACCAAGGCCACGATCAACTTCGGTGGCGGGACGAAGGCTCGCGTCGTCGTTCCCGACATCTCGGCCGGTGAGATCCCGATGAACTTCGGATCGCGCTCGGACTTCGGCACGATCAAGTTCCCGTGGGAAGCCATGGACGCGCAGGTGATCTGAGATGTCGACGACGATCCTCAATCCCGAACTCGCAGCGCAGTCCAACAACCCCGCAGCGCCGGCGGCCGAGAGCCGTCCGATGTACGTGCACTCCATCCCGAAGGGCCTCGTGTCCATCGCGGACGGCATCACGAAGATCGGCATCGTGAAGCTCCTGCCCGGAGAGCAGATGCTCGCCGTCGATCGCACCGCAGCGGTCAACGGCAGCGCGGTCGCGCTCCATCAGGAGCTCGCGAAGGAATCGCTGCGACTCATCGAGCGCGGCAGCTCGAAGATGGTCGTCAGCACGTTCAACGGCACCGCCGAGCGTGAGTGGGCGAAGATGGACCCGATCATGCGGGACCTCATCGTGCGTGCGTACACCAAGCACCACGTCGCGAAGGACGAGGAAGCCGTCGGTTTTCTCGAGAGCTGCGAGATCCAGGTCTAGGTTTCGTAGCCATCGCCACCGTCCGCGACGAGCTGCGGGATGTCGAGGACGGTCTCTGGGACGCGATCGCATACGCAGCGCGCTACGGGAGCACACCGCCCCAGATGACCCTGGGGCGGGCTCTCACGATCGTCGAACTGCGGAAGTTCAACGACGCCATCGCGCGCATCCTCATCTCCGAAGGACCGAACGGGAGGACCCTGACTGATGGCTGACGTGACCAGGACAGTAGAGACCCTGTTCAAGGTCGGCGGCATCGCGTCGGCGCAGCGTGCACTGGGGAGCATGGCGGGCGCGGCGCAGAACGCTGCTCGCTCCCTCAGCGGGCTCGCGGCTCCGCTCACCGCCATGCTCAGCGTCGCCGGCGTCGGCATGGCGGCGCGCAGCATGATGGAGATGCAGTCCGCGGCCGAGGGCATGCGGAACTCGATCGTCGGAACGATGGTGTCGATGGGCGCCGTCGGGTCGTTCGAGGAGGGCATGTCCGAGTCCGCGCGCCTGATGGATCAGATCAACCGCGACGCGGCCGCGCTCCCCGGCTCCGCCGAGGACTACATCGCAGCGTTCCGTACCGCCCTGCCCGCAGCGATGAACGCCGGGTTCGGGTCGATGGACGAGATCGCGAACTTCACGAATCACATGACTGCCATCGCCGCGTCGAACCAGGAGGACGCGCAGCAGGCAGGCATGGACCTCATGCGCATCCTGCAAGGGCACGCGGGTGCGGAGGTCCGTCTCTGGCAGACGATCGCAGGGCAGCAGCACATCTCGGCCGAAGCGTTCAATCACATGAACGTGCAGCAACGGCACGAGCACCTGCTCGCCTTCATGCGTTCCTACCAGCCGCTCCTCGATCGCATGGGCGACACGTGGGACGCGATCTCCGGCACGTTCTCGCAGTACGCGACGCAGATGACGCGCGCGGCGACCGCACCGCTGTTCGACGCCGCGAAGCACGCGCTCAGCAGCATCAACGACCTGCTCGGTCAGAACCAGGAGCGCATCCAGGACATCGGCCGCAACATCAGCGAGCAGATCGTCGGTGGGTTCAACCGCGCGGTGCACATGGCGGGCGAGCTGCACAGCCGCTTCGAGTCCATGCGCGAGGGCGCAGGTCGCGTCGCAGGCTTCGCCTCGCAGCACCTCGGCTCGATGGCGGCAGTCGCAGGGCGCGTCGCGCTCGGACCGGGCGGCGGCATGCTGGTGAGCAGTGTGACTGCGCTGCTCCGCGATCACACCGAGGAGCTCGTCGGGATCTTCGACCGCATGACGACGGTCGGCTCAGGGCTCATGGACTCGCTGCGGCCGCTCTGGTCGATGAGCGAGCAGCTCTCGACCTCGTTCGCTTCGATGGTCGCGAACGCGCTCCCGGGCGTCATGTCGGGCGTGGAGTCGCTCGGGCAGGGGCTGCAACAGGGTATCGCCGCTGCCATGCCTGCGCTGCAGGGGCTCACGGACACGGTGCAGACAGTCGTCGGGCCAATCGGGGAGCGCTTCGGCGCACTCGCCTCGATCGTGGGCGGCGCGCTGTCCCCTGCGTTTTCGCTCGCAGGGCAGGCGCTCGGCGGTCTCGCGAGCGCCGTGTCCTCGGTCGTGCTGAACCTGGACACGTGGGTGTCGCGCCTCGGCGACTGGATCTCGCGCGCGACCGGCGGGCGTGTGTCGGGCGAGACCGTCAGCACCGCCGTGCAGGACGCGCTGACGAGCATGGTGACGCTCGGACTCGTGGACTCGGCGCACGACCGACTGCTCAACAATCAGGCGACGTCGATCGAGCAGGCGCTCTCGGGTCGCAACCGTTCCGTGAACCGCGAAGCGAAGCCGTCAGACACAACCGAGCTCGGCGGGATGGGCGACGCCTCGCGCGGCTTCCATCAGATGGTCGACTCATTCGGCAACGCGATCACCGCGACCGCACGACACGCGATGCGGAATGCAGCGCACGCCACGCCGCAGGCGCGAGGGGGCGCGCACACGGTGCAGGACTTCCGCTACTCGCGCTTCGACATCACGCAGAAGTTCACGGAGGGATACGACCCGGATCGCATCGCGGTCGCGTTCGCGCGCGACATCGCAGGGTCGGCTGATCGTCGTCTCAGCGGACAGCTCGAACCGCAGCACGCGGTGGTGCCATGACCACGGACGTCAACATCCTCACAGCCGCAGTCTTCGAGATCCGGGAGCTCACCGGGCTCGAGCGCTTCGTCACACTCGCAGGGCGCGCGCTGCCGTACCGGCCGTTCTCGCTCGAGGGCAACCAGCGCGTCGAGATCACGTGGAACCCGGGCAACCCGGAGGGCACCGGCACCGTACTGGGCGCGAGCGAGGGTACGACGTCGATCAACGGCTTCTGGAAGGAGATGTATCTCTCCGGCCCGAACGTCGGGAACACGGCGCCCTTCGTGGTCAACGGTGACCAGATCACGACCACGATGGCTGCGGTGAAGCTCATGGACGACATCCGTCGCCAGGGGCAGGAGATCGAAGTCACCTGGAACGAGATCACGCGCCGCGGCTACCTCACGAAGTTCCGTCAGGAGTGGCACAACCTGAAGGACTGCGCATGGACGATGGAGTTCGAGTGGATCTCGCTCGGCGAGCACACCGCTCCCGCAGTGCTCGATCAGGTGAACTCCGCAGCCGACACCAGCGCGCTGATGACGGGGCAGAACAACGAGCTGCAGAACGCAGCGATGAAGGCGCCGATGCCGGTGCCGCAGAAGTTCAACACCGAGCTGCTCGAGGGCCTCGCGTCGATCGCGGACGCAGTGAAGGACGCTGCGAACGCCGTCGCTGTCCAGTACACCGGCGTCACCACGCCGCCCGATTCCGCACGTCGCGTGTTCGCAGCCACGAACAACGTGGTCGCGACCGCGGGCGGTGTTGCAGCGACCTTCGACGCGCAGCCACCCCGCGCTCTCGTGAGCGGAGGCGACCCCGCTGTGGGGTCTATTGCAGCGTTGCCGCTGGGCAAGGTCGTGGCCGCGGAAGCGTACGCTGCGACCTCGCGCCGTGCTGCGCGCACGCTTGCACGCACGGCCGCTGCCCGGCGCGCTGCCCTCGCGCGCACGCTCCAGAGCCAGCTCATCGGGGTGTATGCGGCGCGCGAAGGAGATGACCTGCGCACGGTGGCGGAGCGCTTCTACGGCTCGCGTCTGCAGTGGCGCCCACTGCTCGTGTTCAATGAACTCTCGGGGACACGGCTGTCGCGCGGTCAGCTCGTGCTCGTGCCGAGACTCACGTCGGGGGCGACCTGATGCCGACCTTCCGACCAGCGTGCGCGGTCAACTTCAAGCTCTACTTCGACGAGAGCCTGAATCCGAACGCGAACCCGCCGCCACCGGACACTGTCGACAACAACGTCAGGGTCCCGAAGGACGGTGCCAGCGGACAGCCGACGCAGGAGCCGGCAATGCTGCAACGCGCTTCGCAGCAGGCGTCGTTCATCTACTCGCGCCAGCCGAAGCACCTGTCCGTGGAGCTCCCCGGGTATCGTCAGGCGGGCACGTTCAACGCGACGTTCGACTTTCGCGACCTGCCCATCGACCCGCGGACGGTGCAGGCGTGCGCCGTCGAGATCCATCTCGGGTCGGTCAGCCACGCAGACTTCGCCCGGGGCATGGTGCGCTCGGAACGCGACGGCTCGCGCGCGTCCACACTCCGCACGCGCGATGCGAACGGCAACCCGCGCCAGGACACGCTCGTGATGGTCGCCTACGTCGACCAGTGGGACGTGGATGAGGCGGACCGCGGTGCCGAGGTCTCGCTCATCGGACGCGATATGCGCGCTCCGTTGCTGGACACACCGATCGGCGTCGCCCCCGGGGTGCTCGCCACGATCCTCGATCAGCTCGATCTCTCGCAGCCGATCAACACGGTCGTGAAGCAGCTCCTCAGCTACAACCTGCTCTTCGGCCAGTTCAGCGTCGAGACGAACCCTGCCGAGTGGCCCAACGAGACTGTCCCTGCGCCGAGCGCAGCGGACCTGGTCCCGCGCCATCGTCGTGGGGCACGCGGGCAGCGCGCGGGCGGGCGTGCGTCGCTTCCGGGCGACTCGAACAACATGAGCTTCTGGGATCTGATCGTGCAGCTCTGCTATGTCGTCGGGGCGATCCCGTACTTCCGTGGCACCGCGCTCGTGATCCGTCCCGCGCGGTCGATCTTCGATCAGTCGCGCGCGGGCTTCGACCCGACCGTGCGCACGCCGTTCGCGAACGGGCAGCCGCGCACCGTTCCAGGCACGAACACCACGTTCAACGTGCGCCGTCTCGTCTACGGGCGCGACATCCAGAAGCTGCACTTCAGCCGCAAGTTCGGCGGATACGCGAAGCCGAAGACCGTGCGCTGCGTATCGGTCACGGCGCTGCATCGCGGCCTGGACAACGTGATTCAGGCGCAGTGGCCGATGCCGACTGCACCCGCAGCCGCGCGCCGCAACCGCACTGCTCCGGGCGGGCAGCAGTCGCAGGAGGAGATCCTCACGCTGCCCGTGCCAGGCATCCATGACCAGGGACGGTTGCAGGAGATCGCGCGCAACCTGTACGAGCAGATCGCCCGGCTCGAGTTCACGGGCAACGCGAGCACGCGGAACCTGGCGTCGCTCGGCGGCGACAACTCTGACCCTGACCTGCTGCGGTTGCAGCCCGGAGACGCGGTGGAGTTCTACACCGACGTGCGGGAGCTGCGGGCGCGCCAGCCCCTCGTGTCCACTGTGACCGACCACTACCGCACACCGTTCGAGGCACAGGTCAACGAGATCGCCTCGCGCATCGGCGACCGACGGCTGGCCGAGGTGATCGTCGCAACCTCGCGCGGGCAGAGCGCCCCCACGCAGCGCGCGTTCCGCGTGTCCACGGTGAAGTACACCTGGACCGCAGCCGAGGCGCTGGACATCGACTTCGACTTCCAGAACTACTACGAAGCGCGCATGGTCCCCGACGGCGTGAGCACCACCGCAGGCGAGATCGTCGCGGTCGCCGTCGCCGGCGGCGCAACGGCGGCGCTCGGGGGAGCTGCGGGCGCGATCCTCGGTGCGCTCGAAACTGCGGCCGTGAACACGAACGGCGGGAGCGGTGGCTGATGGCACCGCGTAGCAGCATCCGTCGCACGTTCGATCCGTCGCGTCTCAGCGCGCTCGTGCAGCGCCCGGGGATCGACCCGCGGGTGTGGATCACGCTCGCATCGGTGGTGCAGCTCGGGTTCGACTCGGTCCACGGGATCTTCGCGGACGTGAAGTTCATGCCGACCGGCGAGCTCGAGACTGCGCTCGTAGGCACTTCGTACGCAGGCAACGGCTTCGGCGACTGGGCACCGCTGCACGTCGACGACATCGTGCTCGTGGCTGTGCCGAACGGCGACCCGAACACCGGACCCGTCATCATCGCGCGCATGTGGAGCGGTGCGGACCATCCCAGCGCCGACTTCAAGGCTGCGCAGCAGGACAACGGCTCGGACGTACCGACCAACGATCGTGTGATCCGCGTCGAGCCGGGGCAGAAGCTCCGCCTCATCACGTCCGGCGACACTGGTGAGATCGACATTACGGTCGAGGGCAATACGAACGTGAACCTCACCGCCGGCGCCCTGGTGAAGATGCAGGACGGCTCGCAGGCGTACGTGAGGGGTAACGACTACGCGAACTCGTTGAGCGACTTCCTCACCGCGCTCAACACCATGCAGTCTGCGCTCGCCGCGTACGCTACGGCGCTGGGAACCGGTACGCCGACGAACCCTGTGCTCCACTCCGAGGCTGCGACCGCAGCGAGCACACTGGCGACAGCGATTGCGCAGTTCGGTATCTCCATCTCGATCTTCCAAGACGCGCACACCACCTACCTCTCGACAAAGGTGAAGGGTCAATGAGCGGAGCGTGGGGCACAGGCACGTTCGGGCTGGGGCCGTGGGGCGGACTGGGTGGCCTCGGCGGCGGACCTCCGCTCGGTCTCACGTTCGCGATGGCGACGAGCACGCACACAGTCATTGCCACGCTGACCGAGCCACCGCTCGCGCAGTCCTCCATCAGTGTCGGCGATGCGCTCAACCCGCAGACGTGGTCGATCGTGCGCGGGGACACTGGCGCGCAGCTCACGATCCTCACCGTGCGCATGCTGTCCTCGATTCAGTTCGAGATCCGCACACTCGAGCCCCTTGCAGGGTGGCGGGTCTCGCACACGGTCAGCTCGACGACGCTCGTCGACGCATCGGGCAACACGATCAGCTCACCCGAGAGCTTCACGTTCCCGGGACTCGAGGCTGCGAGCAAGCCGTACGACGACGCAGGCGTCACTGACTTCGACGCCGCGAATCCGCAGACTGCGGGCGTGCCAGGCACCGTCACTACGACACCCGGCGGCGACTACGCGACCGAGGGCGGTGCAGCGCTCGCCGAGAAGCTCATCATCCGCGCCATCACGACGAGCGTTGGCGGGTTCTTCCATCTGCCTGATTACGGCTTTGGAATGAACAATAAGCTGATCGTCACACCGTCGAAGTTGGGACGATTGAAAGCAGATCTGATTCGTACGATTGAAGCGATCCCTGTGATCGACAGCGCAGGCGTGCAGACGACGTGGAACAACGCGCTCGGCATCCTCACGATCACAGTGGACGCGGTGCTCACCAACACCGGCAGCACGGTGCAGGTCGTGCAGTCCCTCTCCCTGAATGGCGGTGTGCAGCTATGATGGAGCCGAGCCATGCCTGACCTTCCATCGTTCGATGACCTGTTCCGCATCGGCCGGGACGAGATGCTCGCGCGCAACGCGAAGCTCACCGAAGCCGTTGTCGATACACCGGGCACCGAGACCAACATCTTCAATGCCGCTGCGGCCGCTGTCGGTGACGAAGTCACCGGGCAGCTCGCGCTCGTCGCGGCCTCGTTGTTCCTCGACTCCGCGACGGGGCAGGACCTCGACCGGCTCGTGTTCGATCGCTACGGGATCGTCCGCAAGGTCGCGTCCGCTGCCGTCGGTTCGGTGAACTTCTCGCTCGCCGCACCCGCAGCGGGGGCGTTCTCGATCCCCGCCGGCACAGTCCTCGGGACCAGCGACGGGCGGCAGTACATCACGACCGTCACCACGACGTTCCCTGCCGGGACCGCAGGACCGATCACGGTCGCGATCCGCTCCGTACTCGCCGGGTCGAGCCAGCAGGCAGCGATCGGCACGATCACGTCCATCATCACACCGATCACCGGAGCGCCGGCCGGACTCGCGGTCACCAACGCCGTCGCGACGGCTGGCGCAACGGACGACGAGACGGACGACAGCCTCCGCGCCCGTGCCCGCTCGTTCTTCACCACGGCACGCCGTGGAACGATCGCTGCGATCCAGTCCCGCGCGCTGGACATTGCGGGCGTGGTGACTGCGACCGCGTTCGAGGTGCTGGACATGATGGGCCGCCCGTCGCGCGCGGTGCAGCTCATCATCGCCGACCAGTTCACCGACTCGCTCGTGAACCTGTCGCCGACGCCGGCGACGTATCAGACGCAGTCGCAGATCCTCTCGCAGCAGGTCTTCGACGGCCTGAGCGACACGCGCGCTGCGGGCATCTTCATCAACGTCCGCGTCGCGTCCGTCGTGATCCAACCCGTGCAGCTCGCGCTCTCGTTCCTCGCGGGCGCGGACATCGCAGCGACCACCGTTGCCGCACGCGCTGCGATTGTGGCGTACGTGAACTCTTTGCCGTCGGGTGCACCGATGACGGTCACCTCGCTCATCTCCGTGCTGCGCGGAGTGCAGGGGCTCGTGGTGACTGGGACCGAGATCGTCAGCCCGACCGGCGACGTCATCACGCAACCGTTGCAGGTGCTGCGCACGTCCATGGCCTTCGTGCTCGCGGTCGGGCAGCTCCCCGACCAGGCGATCCAGAGCACGAGCAACCCCGACTCGCTGTGAGGTAGCAGGTGCCGCCGGTCATCAACAACATCGTACCTGCCGCAGGAACGCCGCTGGCGTCGAACACGCCTGTGTCGTTCGACGTCACGTCGGTCGCGGGGCTGCTCCGCGTCTTCGTCACTGCAACGTACCCGGGGGTAGGAACGACCGAGCTCGTCCACGATGGCACCAACTTCACGGAGCAATATCGTGCAACCAGCGCGCGGACTGCGATCGCCGGCGGCTTCCACTACTCGGTCTGCCGGAACCCGGTGTGGCCGGACGCTCCTACCGTCACCGTCTACGCGGAGGACGTGGCTGGTGGAGAGACTGTACTCGCAACGTCGTGGACGCTTGCGCTGCCTCCACCGCTGCCAGATCCGGGGTCGCTGATCCCTGTGTTCCCGACGGCCGGGCCGTCGTCTGCCGCGCCCGTCGTGCAGCACGCGCAAGCGTACTTCCTCGGCGTGTTCGATCGCATCATGGACGCGAACTGGATCGCGCCCCTGAAGACCGGCGCGGGCAGCGGCTACGAGATGCTCCAGGCGTACGCCGCTGTCGGTGCGCGCATCAGCTCCGCAGTCTCTCGTCTCGAGCAGGGCGCGATCATCATGTTCGCTACCGGTGGTGCGCTCGCGACAGGCACTGTCGAGTTCCTGCGCCCGAGCGCGGCTGCGGGTGCTGTGATCGTGAAGGCGGGGACAGTCATCACGACGTCGAAGGGCGGGCGTGACTTCGTCACCACGCAGGACGCAGTGTTCGGCGCTCTCGACCTCGGCCCGATCGCTGCGACGGTGCAGGCCGTCGCTCCGGGCTGGCAGTGGAACGTGCGAGGGCGCGTCGTCACGAGCCGCGGCGAGACGCTCGCAGGCGAGATCGACACGATTCGACACTTCGTCCAGACCGCGCCGGCGGCGCCGACGGTCCCGACGTTCATCGACCCGACCATCATCGTGCAGCAGATCGTGGACACGCAGGGCGGTGCGGACCCGATGCTCGACGGGCTCGGTGAGGATCGCGGCGTGATCCGTCACGTCGGCGAGCTCGACCCGGCCTACGCACTGCGCATTCGTACGCTCCCCGACACCGTGTCGCCGGACGCGATCGTGCGCGCGATGACTGCGTTCTTCGCACCGTACGGGATGCAGGTCGCGTTCGAGGAGCTGTGGGACGTGCGTTACCAGACGTGCTTCGACGCACCGTCGCCGAACGCAGGGTCACCGACGTACCTGCCGCAGATCGACCCGGGGAGCCCCCACTACGATCCGAACTGGAACCCGAACTACGATCCGAACCTGTTCACGTACGATGACCCGCGCCTGGCGTGGGACCCGAACGATCCGACGCGGCCTGCGAACGCGCTGCCGTACTTCAACCGCTGGCTCGACGAGCTCGAAGCGCGCGGAGCGTTCGTCGTCGCGGTGCCGAACTTCCCCACGCTCGAGGACTGGGGCATGGTCTTCGACGACACCGCGACCACGCAGACTGACCAGGAAGTGGTCGTCGGCACGATGCTCGGGCATCGCGGGACTGCGGCGTATGATATGCCGTCGGACATCACGGGCGTGTTCCACGGCTTCTATGACGGCGTGGACGTGCAGAAGAACGCCATCTACGCTGCGTTCTGGCAGCTCATTCAGGACATCAGCGCCGGCGGCGTCGGCGCTCTCATCGAACTCCAAGGCCAGTGAGGTAGGACCGTGGCGAACAATCCCTTCGATCGAGTCGTATGGAACCCGCGCGAGCGGCCGCTCACCAACGACAACAATGCGCAGGCAGCGCAGGAGGACTACTCCCTGCGTCAGCTCGTGCAGCTCATGTTCGGGATGCACGGGCCGTTCTCGAGCACGAGCGGCGTGCTTGCGCCGACGGGTTTCATTGCCGACTCGCTGAAGGCGGACGTCGCCGGAATGACGGTGACGCTGCGCTCGGGTCTCGGGTTCCTGAACAACCCGGCAGACGTGCCCGGAAACATCAACGGCGTCCTGGGGCTGAACGATCTCTCGCCCGAGAAGCCGATTCTGCTGCTCGCGCCGCAGAACATCACCGTGCCCGCCGCGGATCCAGGGCAGCCTCGCATCGACCTCATCGAGGTGACGTACCTGCGGCAGCCTTCGACGAACCCGCAGACGCGCGACGTGTTCGATCTCATCGCGAAGCAGTTCTTGCCGGAGCTCGTGAACAAGACGCTCACGTGGGCGATCGACAGCTCGCTGAGCTTCGGCGGCGTCGCGGCGATCAACTACAAGCAAGGCACCCCGGGTGCGACGCCTGCGGCTCCTGCTGTCGATGCGGGGTACACCGCCGTTGCGCAGGTCTATGTGCCTGCGGGTGCGGTCGCGCTCACCGCTGCGAACATCACTGACGTGCGACGCACGTTCTCGCCCAACGGCGTGCTGGTCGCTGGCGTCGAAGCGCTCGTCGATCTCGTCGTCGGCTCGGGCACGATCGGCAACATCATCCGCGGCAGCCAGTCGCTTCCGCCGGGCTACAAAGCGCTCATCGCGACGACGCCGGTCGGTGGCGGGCAGTGGGCGATCGACTTCTACCTCGAAGGCCCGGACCTGCACCGTCTCGCGAGCGCGAACGGTGGCGTGCCGCTCACCTCGCCCACGATGCCGACCGTGAACATCACGCTGAACTACATCGGCGGTGCGTCGTTCGGCGTCAACGTATACAAACCGCTCGCGCTTGCGCAGAACACGATGTCATTGCAGCCGCTCATCTCGCAGCCTGCATCGGCGATCAACCAGCGCTTCCCGGATCCGGTGCCGACGTTCGACGTTCACGGCAACGTGCTGCACGTGCAGTTCTCGCCCGTCGAGTTCGACCCCACAGGTCACGTGTTCGACCTGAACTTCCTCGCGAAGCTGCACGTCTCGATCAGCGTCATCATCCCGACCGCACAGTGAGGTGATCCGTGGCCCAGGCAGTCATCAAGGTGAACGGCGTCATCGGCAGCAACACGGACCTGCCGATCAACACGCTCGTTCAGCTCGACAACGTGAACAACGGCGGCGAGGTCTCGTACCTCTGGTCGATACTCGATCAGCCTGCCGGGGCCGCGGACGCGCTCAGCTCGACAACGGTGCAGAACCCGACGTTCACGCCGAAGAAGGAGGGCACCTACCTCATCCGTCTCGACGTGAACCACGGACTCGGTAGCGAGTCCGTCCAGCAGGTCGTCGTCGCCGTGCGGCAGATGAAGTCGCGTCTGCGTGATCCTGCCGCGCAGGAGACGATCGAGGCTGATCCGTCTGTCGGCTGGAAGGGCGACGCGAACGCGAATCTGCAGGCGCTCGACGCGCTCATCGCAGACTCGGGCGTCCAGGTGATGATCGCGAGCTACGCAGGCAACCGCGGCGACGTCGTGATGGTCAACACGCGCACGCAGATCAAAGTCGGTATGCCGGGCGCGGAGTACCTGCCCTCCATCGCGAAGGCGTCGTCTGCAACGATGGCGGGGCAGGCCGGGCAGCTCGGCATCGTCGAGGGCAAGGTCGGCGGCGCGAACGCCTTCAACAACGGCGACCTCGTGCGCGTGCGGGTGTACGGGCTGTTCCAGGGCGTGTCGATGATCGACACACCGGTCGGCACGGCGGTCTATCTCAACGACACAGCGGGCACGCTGAGCAGTTCACCCGGGACCATCCGTCGCAAGATCGCGACGGTGATCGCTTCGGGCGGCGGCGTTGTGCAACTGCTGTTCAATGGCGGCGACTTCGATCCGTTCATGGGGCTGTCGCGCTATCTCGTCGGGCCTGCGGGATCCGGGGCGCCGTACCAGACCATCCAAGCCGCTGCGAGCGCGGCTGGGAACGATGGCGGCGGTGTCGTCATCGTGCTGCCGAAGCCCGGGCCGCTGCTCGATCCGAGCACCTACTACACCGAGAACGTCACGCTGCCGGAGAACGTGTCCCTCAAGGGCGAGGGCGCCGCGGTGCAGGTCATCATCAACGGCACGCTGACCATGGCGAGCGTGGCGGCATACGTCGCTGTGAAGGACGTTGTCGTGGTCGACAGCATCTTCTTCGGTGCGGTCGCGCTCAGCTCTTCGACCTACGAGTGC
>Ga0306923_10000058_pt1 | contig 65503 bp, 60 predicted proteins | sample sta12Can44000108_FD_203841 | JGI IMG/M metagenome (GOLD analysis project Ga0306923, IMG submission 203841) | Lab enrichment of tropical soil microbial communities from Luquillo Experimental Forest, Puerto Rico - statanox.12C.anox.44.000.108 (v2)... | ecosystem: Environmental > Terrestrial >... | reverse complement strand
CCCCCACCGCCGCCAGCCATCACCGCGTGATGATCCTGGAGGTGATGGGCCGTGACGTGGGCCATATCGCCCTGTCGTCGGGCATCGGCGGCGGCGCCGACGTCATCCTGATCCCCGAGATTCCCTATACCCTGGAAGGCATCGCCGAGAAGATCGCCGAGGTGCGCCTGGAAGGCCGCAACCACGCCCTCGTGGTGGTGGCCGAGGGCTGCAAGACCGAGACCGGCAAGCCGGTCAGCACCGTGCAGACCGGCGGCGAGGTCCGCTATGGCGGCATCGGCCAATACCTGGCGGCCAAGCTGGCCGACATGGTCGACGCCGAGACCCGCGTCACCGTGCTGGGCCACGTCCAGCGCGGCGGTACCCCCGGCATGCGCGACCGTCTGGTGGCCTCGGCCTTCGGCGTCCACGCGGTGGACCTGATCGCCCAGGGCAAGACGGACCGCATGGTGGCGTGGCAGCACGGCTCGATCGTGGACGTTCCGCTGTCCGAGATCGCCGGTATCACCCGCGCCGTCGATCCCTACGGCGCCCTGGCCCACACCGCACGCGGCCTGGGCATCTATATCGGCGAGCTGGGCAACAGCTAAGTCCACTTAACCCTCTCCCGTTCTACGGGAGAGGGTGACCGCGAAGCGGTCGGGTGAGGGAGCCGGAGGCTCAGGCGTCCGTGGCTCCCTCACCCTCCCATGCGTTCCGCATGGGCCCCTCCCTCTCCCGCAAGCGGGCGAGGGGGCTCCTGCTACTCCCTCCACCGCTTCACCAGTTCCGTCTCGATCCCGAACAGATCCAGCATGCGGCCCACCGTGTGGCCGATCATATCGTCCAGGCTTTCCGGCTTGGCGTAGAAGGCGGGGACCGGCGGCGCCACCACCGCGCCCATTTCCGACAATTGCAGCATGGTGCGCAGGTGTCCGGTGTGCAGGGGCGTTTCGCGCACCATCAGCACCAGCCGGCGGCGTTCCTTCAGGCAGACGTCGGCGGCCCGCGTCAGCAGCGAGGTGGTGACGCCGGTGGCGATCTCGCTCATGGATCGCACCGAGCATGGCGCCACGATCATGCCCAGCGTGCGGAACGAGCCGGAGGCCGGGGCGGCGCCGATGTCCTCGGGGCGGTACCAGGCGGTGGCCAGCTCGCGCACCTCGGCCACCTTGAGCCGGCTTTCGTGGGCCAGGGTCACCTCGGCGGCCTTGCTCATGACCAGATGGGTCTCGACGTTCAGCGGGCGCAGCGCTTCCAACACCCGGATGCCATAGGCCACTCCGGATGCGCCGCTAATTCCCACCACCAATCGCCGCGGCGCTTCCACCATTGTCTAACTCCAATGCCCCTAAAAATCTTACGAAATGGGGTTGCCTTCGCACTTGCGAAATGGCATAGAAGCCGATTTCCCTGCTGACAACTCCGCCGGGAGAGGCATACACTCCTCGCACACCCCACCATGCAGGGAGGATAGTAATGAGCCTTCAGGACCGGATCGAGTCTTTGAAAGCCAAGCATGCCGCTTTGGAATCGGCCATCGAAGCGGAATCCCGGCGCCCCTATCCCAACGAGCCGCAAATTTCGGTCCTGAAACGCCAGAAACTGGCGATTAAGGATGAAATCGCGCGTCTCGGTCCCGCCTTCACACACTGACCCATTGCCTGTCAGGCGGTCCGTTTAGGGGCCGTCCGCGTGCCGCTGACCGCGCCGAAGGCGCCTGTGTCCGGCTCGTGCGGACGGCCTCGACGTTTGTTCGGCCTCCCGCGACTATCCCGCGATTATGACGAATCGCGACATTTCCTAAGCCTTTGCCCCTGTCATACGGCGAGAAGTTTCGTTTGCAACGATTGTGGCTTTGCAAAAATTTCTAGGTTGTTGCATCTTGTGCCCCGCCAAGAGGGGGAGGGCCCCTGCCTAACCTCCTCGGGACTCGTTTACAGAGGGAGCGGCCGCACCATGACCAACGCTTATCAACAGGCTTACGAGCGCTCGCTGAAGGACCCCGAGGGGTTCTGGGCCGACGCTGCCAAGGACATCAGCTGGTATAAGACCTGGGACAAGGTCCTGGACGATTCTCGCAAGCCGTTCTATCGCTGGTTCAGCGGCGCCGAGGTTAACACCTGCTACAACGCGGTGGACCGCCATGTGGAAGCCGGCCGCGGCGCCCAGGCCGCCATCATCTATGACAGCCCGGTCACCAACACCAAGCGCACCATCACCTATGCCGAGCTGAAGGACGAAGTGTCCAAGTTCGCCGGCGCGCTGAAGGGCCTGGGCGTCGAGAAGGGCGACCGCGTCATCGTCTACATGCCGATGGTGGCCGAGGCCGTCATCGCCATGCTGGCTTGCGCCCGTCTGGGCGCGGTGCACTCGGTGGTGTTCGGCGGCTTTGCCTCGAACGAGTTGGCCACTCGCATCAATGACGCCAAGCCGAAGGTGATCGTGTCCGCCTCGTGCGGCATCGAGACCGCCAAGGTGATCCCCTACAAGCCGCTGCTGGACCATGCCATCGAGCTGGCCGAGCACAAGCCGTCCGCGACCATCATCCTGAAGCGCCCGCAGGCCGAGGCGACCCTGATCGCCGGCCGCGACCATGACTGGGCCGAGATCGTCGCCAAGGCCGCCCCGGCCGAGTGCGTGAAGGTGGCCGCCACCGATCCGCTGTACATCCTGTACACCTCGGGCACCACCGGCCAGCCCAAGGGCGTCGTCCGCGACAACGGCGGCCACCTGGTGGCGCTGAAGTGGACCATGAAGAACGTCTACAACATCGAGCCGGGCCAGGTGTTCTGGGCCGCTTCGGACGTGGGCTGGGTCGTCGGCCACTCGTACATCTGCTACGCCCCGCTGTTCCACGGCGCCACCACCGTGGTGTACGAGGGCAAGCCGGTCGGCACCCCGGATGCCGGCGCCTTCTGGCGCATGATCTCCGAGCACAAGATCACCGCGCTGTTCACCGCTCCGACCGCGTTCCGCGCCATCAAGCGCGAGGACCCGAACGCCGAGCTGCTGAAGAAGTATGACATGTCGTCGCTGAAGGCCCTGTTCCTGGCCGGCGAGCGTTCGGACCCCGACACCATCAAGTGGGCGCAGACCAACCTGAAGGTTCCGGTGGTCGACCACTGGTGGCAGACCGAGACCGGCTGGGCCATCGCCGCCAACTGCCTGGGCCTGCATGAGTTCCCGGTCAAGCCCGGCTCGCCCACCAAGGCCGCTCCCGGTTGGGATCTGCAGGTCCTGGACGAGGGTCATCACCAGTGCAAGCCCGGCCAGACCGGCTCGCTGGTGGTCAAGCTGCCGCTGCCGCCCGGCACCTTCTACACCCTGTGGAACGCCGAGCAGCGCTTCTTCGACAGCTACATGGCCGAGTACCCCGGCTACTACAAGACCGCCGACGCCGGCATGATCGACGAGGACGGCTACTGCTACGTCATGAGCCGCACCGACGACATCATCAACGTCGCCGGCCACCGTCTGTCCACCGGCCAGATGGAAGAAGTCCTGGCCAGCCACCCCGACGTGGCCGAGTGCGCCGTCATCGGCGTCGCCGACCAGCTGAAGGGCCAGCTGCCGCTGGGATTCGTCTGCCTGAAGGCCGGCGTCACCAAGCCGGACGCCCAGGTGCTGAAGGAGATCGTCGCCCTGGTGCGCGAGACCATCGGCCCGGTTGCCGCCTTCAAGAGCTGCACCGTGGTCAAGCGCCTGCCCAAGACCCGCTCGGGCAAGATACTGCGTGGCACCATGCAGAAGATCGCCGACAACCAGGACTACAAGATGCCCGCCACCATCGACGATCCGGCCATCCTGGAAGAGATCGACGAGTCGCTGCAGAGCATCGGCTATTCCAAGGCCCGCAAGGAAGCCGTGGAGTAAGCTGCTCCACGGGAATCAAAGTGAAGCCGGCCAGCCGCAAGCTGGCCGGCTTTTTTATGGTTCATCGTGGATTAGCGGGGAGCACTTCCAGCCAACAGGCTCGTCATGGCCGGGCTTGGCCCGGCCATCCATGCAGTGTCGTCTGGCGCGGTGTCGGATGGATTCACGTGGATGCCCGGAACAAGTCCGGGCATGACGGCTTTCAGGGCACGCGGGTGGTCTCTTCGCCAGATGGAGAAGACCCGGGTCGATGTCGACGCCGCCATCCTAAACGGCGATCTCCACCGACCGCCCCGGGTTGCCCTTGCTTCTGGTGGGGACGAACTACGCCGCCCGCACGTCCGCCAGGAACCGGGTGATGGTGCCTTGCAGCGCCGCCGCCTGGTCCGACAGGGCGCGGGAAGCGTCGAGGACTTGGGTCGCGGCGGAGCCGGTCCGGGCGGCGGCGTCCTGGACGCCGCCCACATTGCCCGCCACCTCGGCGGTGCCGTTGGCGGCCTGTTCCACGTTGCGGGCGATTTCCTGGGTGGCGGCGCCCTGTTCCTCCACCGCCGAGGCGATGCCGGCGGAAATCTCGCCCACCTCGCGGATGACGGTGACGATGTCGCCGATGGCGCGGACCACCAGGGTGGTCTGCTGCTGCACGGCGGCGATCTGCTCGCCGATTTCCTCGGTGGCTTTCGAGGTCTGGGTCGCCAGGGTCTTCACCTCGTGGGCCACGACGGCAAAGCCCTTGCCCAGTTCGCCGGCGCGCGCCGCCTCGATGGTGGCGTTCAAGGCCAGCAGGTTGGTCTGGCCGGCGATGTTGTTGATCAAGGACACCACGTCGCCAATGCGCTGCACGGTCTCCACCAGTCCGGCCACGGTGGTTTCCGCCCGGCCGGCTTCGGTGACGGCCGAGGCCGAGATGCGCGTGGAATGTTCCACCTGGCGGCCGATTTCCTGGATCGAGCCGGCCAGTTGCTCGGCCGCTGCCGCGACCGTCTGCACGTTGCTGGAGGCCTGCTCGGTGGCGGCCGCCACGGTGGTGGCGCGCTGACTGGTTTCGCTGGCGACATCGCGCATGGTGCCGGCGGTGCTCTGCAATTGACCCGAGGCGGCGGCGACACTCTCCACCAGGGCCGAGGCGGCGTCCTCGAAGCGGTGGGTGAGCTGGGCGATGGCTTCGGCACGGAGCTCGCGGGCGTGGGTGGCCTCGGCCTCCCGGGCGGTGAGGTCACGGGCCCGCACCATGGCGTCCCGGAACACCTGGACGGCGCGGGCCATGGCGCCCACCTCGTCGCCCCGGTCGGTGCCCTGGATGGGCGCCGACAGATCATTGCCGGCCAAACGCTCCATCACCCCGGCCAGGCCGCTGACCGAGCGGGTCAGTTCGCGCGCCACGGCGAAGGCGATCAGCAGGGTGATGGCACCGGCCGCCACCGCCGACGCCACGGTCAGCCAGAGGGCGGTGCTGGCCTCGGCGTGGACGCGTTCGGTCAGTGCGGCCAGGTCGCCGGCCATGCGGTCCTCTCCCTTGCGCAGCAGGTCGATGCGCTGGGTGGTCGCGGTGAACCAGGCGGGACCGGTGACGTCTTCCAGGGTATTGGTGGTCACGCTGTCCAACGCCACCTTGCGCATGCGTGCCACCGTGCGCGAGGCGTCGGCGTCCAGGGTCTGGTGCAGGAACTGCACCTGCTCGGGGCTGGCCAGGCGGTCGAACTCGGTCAGCAGCAGGGCCTGCTCGGCCTGGATGGTGACGAAGCGGCGATAGGTCTCGTTGTCGAAGTGGCCGGCTGAAATGGCGCCGGCGCCGACGGCGCGCTCCTGGCCCGCCTTCTCCTTGCCTTCCATCAGCTTGAGGGTGGCGGTGGTGGCGGCGCTCACCTGCGGCTCGGTGGACAGAACGGCCATCTGGCCGACGACGTCCAGAAGAACGCGTACGGTGTCGGTGAAGCCCGCGATGGCGGTCTTGGCGTCGACGCCCAGGCGGTCGGTGTCGGCCCGCGCCGCCATTAGGTTCGTCACCCGCTGGCGCGCCCCCGCCACCTTGGCGGGAAAGCCCTCGCCCAAGGCGGCCAGGTCGATGGTGGTGGCGTTCTGCTCGAAGCGGGTTCGGGCGGTATCGGTGCGTTGCCGCTGGCTGCGCATCTCGTCGCCGAAGCGGCTGCCTCCGCTGCCCAGGAACACGGCGGTGGCGCCGCGCTCCGCCTGGATCTCATGCACCAGGGTGCTGATGTCCGCCGCCAGCGGCGCCACGGCCCTCAGGGTGGCGGTCTCCGTCTGGGTGCGCGCCTTGATGTTCACCACGATGCCGGCAAGGGCCAGGACCAGCAGGGCTGGCAGGACGAAGGACAGGGCAATCTTGGCTGAGATGCGCAGGCGGGCGAGCCAGTTGTGCATAGGAGCTATCGTCCATAATGGGTATTCAATATGACCCAATATGGCGAGCGTTCTATGCCGATTTCAAGAAGCATTATCAATGGCGAGCACGCTGCGAGTATTAGTATCCGCGCAAGTGCTGCACCCATGTTTTGAAGCCAAGGTCGTAGCGGACCATGTGCTCGACCAGCAGCAGCCGGGCGGTGGCGGCAGCCACCGGCGCGGGCATGGGGCCTTCGGACAGCAGAAGCTCGATCAGGCTCTGGCGGATGCTCAGATGCTCGCGCATGTGGGTGAGCATGCCGGTGAAGCCGATGGAGGGGAACAGGGCCTCTTCACTGGCGAAATGGGCTTCGACGACGGCGATCAGTTCCCGTGCCGCGCCGCGCAGGGTAGCCGCGTCGCGGGTCGCCAGGGCCAGGGCGCACAAGTCGTTGGCGGCATCGATCACCGCGCGGTGCTCTCCGTCGATGCCATCGTCGCCGATGGTGAAGGAGTCCAGCCATTCCAGCGGGCGCAAGGGCAGGTCGACCGCAGCTTGAAGGGACATGAAACGATCCTTTTGCGAATGCAGATCATTTCAAAACTGCGACAGTCTGCACAAAAACTCAATCAGGTGGGGCCCTGATTAATCGTTGGGCATACAGTTACCCTTAATGCTGCCGCATGTCGGCCAGGAAGTGCCCGACCTCCTGCTCCATCTTGCGGCTTTCGCCGATCAGAAGACTGGCCGCATCATAGACTTCCTTGGCCATGCGTCCGGTCTCGCCGGCCGCTTGCGCCACCCCGGCGATATTGCTGGCCACCTCGTTGGTCCCGCGCGAGGCTTCCGCCACCGAGCGGCTGATTTCCGCGGTGGCCGAGGATTGTTCCTCCACCGCCGCCGCCACCGAGGCGGCAAGCTGGTTCACTTGGTCAATGGTCTGGGTGATGCCGCGGATGGCCTCGACGGCGGCCGAAGTCTCGGCCTGGATGGCCGAAATCTGCGCGCCGATTTCGCCGGTGGCCTTGGCGGTCTGGTTGGCCAGGCCTTTGACTTCACCCGCCACGACGGCGAAGCCCTTGCCGGCGTCGCCGGCGCGTGCCGCCTCGATGGTGGCGTTCAAGGCCAGCAGGTTGGTCTGGCTGGCGATGGCGTCGATCAGCTGAATGATCTGGCCAACCTTGCCGGCCAACTCGGCCAGGCCCTCGATGCGGTGGTTGACGGCATCGGCCTCGCGGGCGGCCCGGTCGGCCATCTCGGCGGAGCGGGCCACCTGCTGGGCGATTTCGTGGATCGAGGCGTTCAGTTCGGTGCCGGCGGACGAGACGGTCTCCACGTTGGCGCTGGCCTGATCGGTGGCGGCGGCCACGGCGGCGCTCTGGCGGTTGGTCTGCTCGGCATTGGCCGACATGGTGGCGGCCGAGGCATGCAGCTGCTCGGCCGCGCCCGAGACGGTATCCAGCACGCCGCGGATGGCGGTGTCGAAGCCGGCGGTCAGCGTCTCGATGCGCTGCTTGCGGGTGATCTGCTCCTCCGCCTCCAGCTTTTCCGCCAGGCGGCGCTGGCTCTCCTTCACCATGCTTTCCTTGAAGCTCATGAAAGCACGCGCCAGCTCGCCGATCTCGTCATCGGTCTTGGCGACGAAGCCCACGTCCGTATTGCCGCCCGCCAGCTCGGTCATCACCTCCGTCATGCGCGCCACCGGGCGGGTGACGCGGCTGCGGATCAATTGGGCCGACCACAGGGCGATGGCGAGGCCGCCGGCCAGGGCGCCAGCGGCCCCCGCCAGGGCCTCCATGCTGTGATGGCGAATCCCGTTGGCCAATTCGCCCGAGTACTCGCCCATGGTGTGCGACAGGGCCAGGATGGTGTCGATGGCGGCGGTGGATTCCTTCATCCAGCCGGGGCCGTCGATGGGATAGACGCCACCGGCCACGCCGGCCTGGTAGATGCCATCGCGGACCTTCTGGAAGTCGCCCAGGAACTTGCGTTCCACCTCGTCCATGGCGACCAGGACCTTGGGCGGCAGCAGGCCCGCTTCGCGTGCCGCCACCAATCGGCTCCAGGCCAGGTCGACGCGGCCGCGGAAGCCGGCCAGTTCGGTGGCGGCGGCGGTGGACATCGGGCTTTCCGAGGACACCAGGGCGCCGACGCGGGCGCGTTCGCGGCCGGCATATTCGCTCATCACCCAGACGAAGTGCTTGAGGTCGGCGATGTCCGACAGCGAGGCGGCGGCGCCGTCGCCGCTGCGAGTGGCCACCAGGCGCAGCGCCTGGGTTTCGTCGATCAGGCCGGTAACGGTGGGGAACCACTGCTTCATCACGGCGCGGTCGCGCTGGTCCGCCGGCTTGGCCAGTTCGCCGTCCACCTTGACGCGCAGGGCGGCCAGGCGGTCATAGGCGGCGCGCGCCTTGTCCATCAGCGCCGGCTGGTTGAACTTGGAATCGGTGGAGAGGCGTGTCATCGCCTGGTTGTAGGCGGCATCGGCGCTTTGGCGCCGCTTGGCGATTTCGCTCTGGTGGGCCGAGACCTGGTCCAGCGGGGAATTCAGCGCGGCATTGGTGCGGCCGCGCTCGACCGCCCAATGGCCCGCCGCTTCCAGCATCAGGTCGGCGGTGGCGTTGGAGCGGGCGGTCTCCTCGGCCATGCTCCGGGCATGCCAGTTATCGGCGACGATGATTCCGGTGGCGAGCAGCAAGGGCAGCCCCAGCGCCATCAGCAGCGCCGGCAGCAACATGGCGATGCGCAGGCCGCGCAGGCCCAAAAAGCCGCGCTTGCCCACGGCACGCCGCATGTGGGCCGCGTATGTCTGATCCGAACCGGTGACGTGGCCCTTGAACCATTGCGTCAGGGTGTCGCGCAATTCGACGGCGAAGCCGGCGGCATTGTCGGGGGTCAGGCGGGCGGAGAAATCGGCCAAACGCTGCTCGAACTGGGCGTGTTCGGCGCGGTGAGCGGTCAGGCCATGCCAGCCATAGGCCTCCAGCAAATCTTCCTCACGGCGGAAATGCAGGTGCAGGTGGTCGGCCACCTCGGAGGTCAGCAGCGCCACCTGGCGGTAGGTTTGCGCGGTGCCCAGGCGGTCGATCAGGTTCAGCAGGTTTTCGTGGTCAGTGTCCAGAACGGCTACGCCCACCGAGAGGGCCGGGTCGAAATCGGGCACGCGTAGCCTCCAGCGAGAGGGAGTAATAAGCACAATAAAAATATACCTACGCCTGTGCGCATGTCGTGACGAACGTCAAGTGGCCTAATTTCGCCAAAATGGCTTATCGGCCTCGGCCGCGGCGCTGGCCCGATCGCAGCCGATATCGGCCAACAGCCGCTCTTCCAGCCGGCCCAGGGCGGTGCGCTGGCGCGACCGCTCCAGCCACTCCAGCAGGCGATCGAACAGGCGAACGGCCAACGATTGGCGGTTGGGGTGGGTGATGGAAATTGAATGGGTGCAATTTGCCGTTTTCATGGCGCAATCCCTTGCTTGACACCATGAATGACTCATCGTTTGACACTGCGGTGGAGTCAATGCCAACATTGACACCATGTCAAATTGGCTCCCCGATCTCTCCGCTGCCCACGGCCCCAAATACCGCGCCATCGTCGAGGCCATCGCCGCCGACCTGGCCGCCGGCCGGTTGGCTTCCGGCACGCGCATGCCCACCCACCGCGACCTGGCTTGGCGCCTGAAGGTGACGGTGGGCACGGTGGCGCGCGCCTATGCCGAGGCCGAGCGCCAGGGGCTGCTGTCGGGCGAGGTGGGGCGCGGCACCTTCGTGCGCGATCCGGTGAAGGCCGACCCCGCTCTGGCGCAATATCTGAACGAGGCCAACGACAAACGCAGCGGCTTCGTCAACATGGCGGTCAACCGCCCGGACGGCGACCAGGGCGCCTGGGCGGTGGGGCCGATCCTGGCGCGGCTGGCGCGCCGGCCCGATTTGGCCCACCTGCTGGCCTACCGCTTCGAATCATTGAGCCTGCGTCACCGCGCCGCCGGCGCCCGCTGGCTGGCATCGGAAGGGGCCGAGGTGGGGCCCGAGCGGGTGGCGGTGACCTCGGGCAGCCAGCAGGCCATCCTGGCGGCGCTGTCGGTGATGACCGTTCCCGGCGATACGGTGGCGGTGGAGGAATTCACCTATCCCGGCATCAAGTCGGCGGTGGCCATGATGGGGCGGGTGTTGATGCCGGTGCCCATGGATCGCCACGGCCTGATCCCCGACGAGGTGGAGCGTGCCTTCGCCCGCGGCGCCAAGGTGCTCTATACCATCGCCACGGTGCAGAACCCCATGACCACCACCCTGCCGGAGGATCGCCGCCGCGCCATCGCCGCGCTGGCGCGACGCTTCGACGCCTTCATCATCGAGGACGGCGTTCACCGCTTCCTCAATCCGGATGCGCCGCCGCCCATCATGGTGCACGCACCCGAGCGCTGCCTGTACATGTCCACCCTGTCGAAAAGCGTTTCGCCCGGCCTGCGCACCGCCTTCAACGCGGTGCCGCCGCCGCTCCGTACCCGTTTCGACGCCGCCGTGGGCGCGCTCACCCTGTCGCTGCCCACCACCTTGATCGAGGTCGCCAGCATCATGATCGAGGAGGGCAGCGCCTTCGAGATCCCCGTCCGCCTGCGCCGCGAGATGACCGCACGGGCCGAGCTGGCCGTGCAATATCTGGGCGAGCGGGTGCGGCCCGAGACGCCGGCCTACAATGTCTGGCTGCCGCTGGCGCCGCCCTGGCGCAGCAGCGCCTTCGTCGCCGAGGCGACGCGGGCGGGCGTCAGCATCGCTCCCACCGAGACCTTTGCCGTCGGCCGGCCGCTCCTGGATGGCGTGCGGGTGTCGGTCTCCTGCCCCATGGACCGCGAGGAGCTGCGCCAGGGCCTGGTCATTCTGGCCGGGCTGCTGGATGCTCCACCGGTGCCCGACATTACGGTGTAGTTGACGGGCGGCTCCCGGTCGCCACATTGAACCTATCCGGGCCGGCAGACGCCCGGTCAGGCGGCCGTCGCCCAAGCTCTGCCTTACCTGTAACCCAGGGAGGAAGACGCATGGCCGCATCCCAGCCGATTCCCAGGCCTAGTTTCCCGGAAGCCCTGCGCGTGTTCCTGCGCATCGGCCTGTTGTCGTTCGGCGGTCCCGCCGGCCAGATCGCCACCATGCACCGCATCCTGGTGGACGAGAAAAAGTGGCTGGACGAGCCCAGGTTCCTGCATGCGCTGAACTTCTGCATGCTGTTGCCCGGCCCCGAGGCGCAGCAATTGGCCACCTATGCCGGCTGGCAATTGCACGGCGTGCGGGGAGGCATTGCCGCCGGCTGGCTGTTCGTACTGCCCGGCTTCGTGGTGATGATGGCGCTGGCCGCCCTCTATGTGGGGCTGCACCACGTTCCCGTGGTTGAGGGGCTGTTCCTCGGCCTCAAGCCGGCAGTGCTGGCGGTGGTGCTGGAGGCCTGCGTGCGCATCGGCCGCCGCGCCCTGAAGGGGCGCGCCGCGCTGGCGGTGGCGGCGCTGGCCTTCGTCGCCATCTTCGCCTTGGGGGTGCCGTTTCCGCTGATCGTGCTGTCGGCCGGCGTGGCGGGGGCGTTGGCGCGGGCCACCTTCGCCCCCAAGCTGGAGGAGACGGTGGAATCGCTAGCGCCGGTGGACTGGCGCGCCTTGGCGTTTACCGTGCTGGCCTGCCTGGTGCTGTGGCTGGTCCCGGTGGGCGTGGCGCTGGCGGCGGGGCAGGGGGCGTTCGCCGCCATCGGCCTGTTCTTCGCCAAGATGGCGTTGGTCACCTTCGGCGGCGCCTACGCGGTATTGGCCTATGTTGCCCAGCAGGCGGTGGAGGTGTATGGCTGGCTGGCGCCGGGCGAGATGCTGGACGGTCTGGGCCTGGCCGAGACCACGCCTGGGCCGCTGATCCTGGTCAACCAGTTCGTCGGGTTCCTGGCCGGCTACCGCTCGCCCGGCGGCCTCGATCCGTGGCTGGGCGGTGTGCTGGGGGCGGTGCTGACCGCCTGGGTCACCTTCCTGCCCTGCTTCCTGTGGATTTTCGCCTTCGCCCCGTTCATCGAGGCCTTGCGGGCCAACCGCGCCCTGGCCGGGGCGCTGGCCGCCATCACCGCCTCGGTGGTGGGGGTGATCCTGAACCTGACGGTGTGGTTCGCGCTGCATGTGATATTCGCGCGGGTGGCCAGCGGCCGGCTGGGTGTTCCCCTGCCGGACTTCGCCTCGGTCCAGCCGCTGCAACTGGTCCTCGCGGTGGCGGCGGCGGTGGCCATGCTGCGCTTCCATGTGGGGATGATGGCCGTGCTGGGGGCGGCCGCGGCGGTGGGCGTCGTCGCCAGCCTTATCTGAGCCGTTGCAGCTTCGCCGCCGCCAGCGCCATCAATGCCGACAATAGCGTCATGACCAGGAAGGCGTGGCCCGACAGCGCTTCGTACAGGCGGCCGGTGACCGGGCTCATCAGGCCGGGGACCACGCCCATGGCGACGGCCGAATAGATGCCCTGGGCGCGGGCCGACAGGCCGGCCGGGACCGAGCGCTGGATGAAATGCATGGCTCCCAGGTGGGCGCAGCCGAAGGTGGCTGCGTGGAGGAACTGGACCGACACCAGCCAGCCCAAATCGGTGGTCAGCCCGAGCACGGTCCAGCGCACCACCCCGCCCAGCCCGGCCAGCACCAGCAGCCCGACCGGGCCGCAGCGACGCACGGCGGCGCCCGAGACCGAGAACAGCACGATCTCGGCGATGACGCCTTCCGACCACAGCAGGCCGATGGTGTCGTCGGGGATGCCGGCGGCTTTCCAGTGGATGGTGGAGAAGGCGTAATAGACCGTGTGAGCCGCCGAATTCAGGCTGCCGGCGGCCAGGAACAGCAAGAAGGCGGCGCTGGTCACCAGCGGCTTCAAGGGCGGCACCTTGCCTGTCTCGGTCGTGGGCACCCTTGTGTCGGGCAAAGCGGCGCAGGCGATGGTGGTCAGGCCGAGGGCGGCGGTCAGCAGCCACACCAGGACGCTGGTCGGCAGCACGGTCAGCAGGTGGCCGCCGCCGATGGCGGTGGCGATGAAGGCGGCCGAGCCCCACAGCCGCACCCGGCCGTAATCCAGGTTGAGGCGCTGGGTGGTCATCATGGCCAGGGCTTCGCCCACCGGCATGATGCCGGACCACAGGCCGACGCCCACCATGGTCAGCAGCAGGATGGGCCAGAACCCGTCGGTCAGGCTGAACCCCATCCAGGTCAGCGTCGCGCCCAGGGCCAGCCAGGTCATGGGGCGGCGGCGGTCGCCCCGGCGGTCCACCACGTGGCCGATCAGCGGGTTGACTATGCTTTTGATCAGGTAGGATGCCGCCAGCACTAGGCCGATCTCGGCCGGCGACAGGCCGCGATCCTTCATCCACAGCGGCCAGAACGGCAGTTGGATGCCCACCGCCATGAACAGGGCCGAGTAATAGGCGGCCAGCCGCAGGGCCGCCGCGCGCGGGCTCATGGGAACAGGCGGCGGAAGCTGACGCCGCGCTCGGCCATGGAGAGCGCGCAGGACTCCGAGGCGAGATAGGCGAATTCCACCTCGCGCTGGTCGGTCAGGCAATCGGCCGCGCGCAGCGCGTCGTCCACCTTGCCGGGATGGCACATCGCCAGGGTGCGCGGCCCCGGCGCGTCGGTGAAGCGGCGGAACAACGTCGCATAGGGCACCCGGCCGGAAAGGTCGTAGACGCCCCGGAACGAAGTGTTGTGCGGCACCCCCTCGGCCTTGAGCCGGCGGCGGAAGCCCAGGCCCAGGGTGGAGATGATGCTGGCGCGGATCGGATCGATTCCACGTGCCAGGATGGCCGGCAGCGGCTCGACACACGAGCGCACCCAGCCTTTGCCGCCCATGCGACGGCGCCACAAATCCAGCACCACCTCGCCGATGACGGGCAGTTGGTGGACGTGGTGGTGGCCGTCCAGGAAGTCGGGCGGGCGGCCGAAATGGGCCTCGAAGCTGTCCACCTGGCGCTCCAGTTCGGCGGCGATCTCGGCCTTGTCCAGCCGGCGGGTGACGGCGCGCTTGATCAGCGTCGCCACCCGCGGCAGCTTGCCATTGGGCGCCAGGCTGGGCATGGGGCCCAACGGGGCCTGCTCGGTCAGCGTCAGGTGCACGCCCACATCGGCCTTGTGCTCCAGCGCCCGCAGCAAGGGGGCCGCCGTCGGCCAGTGCGGGCTGCCGGTCATGCAGCCGGTGGCCTGCAACCGCCCCATGTCGATCAGGGCCAGGATCGCCTCGGACACGCCGGGGGCGAGGCCGTAATCGTCGGCGCACAAGGTGATGGCGGGAAGGCGGGAGATGGGGTGGGACATGGGGGCTCGCCGATTGACCGTGGGGGCGCTTTCTTCCAAACTGCCGGCATTCACCGTCGTCGGCGAGGCCGCTTTTCCATGACCGCCCAAACTTCCGCTCAAACCGCGCCGGTCCTGTCGCTGGTCGTGCCCATGTTCAACGAATCGGGCAACGTGGACGGGCTGTTCGCGCGCCTAACCGACGTGATGGCGGACTTGGGCGTGACCTACGAGATCGTCTGTGTCGACGACGGCAGCCGCGACGACACCGTGGCCCGGGTGGTGGACCATCATCGCCGCGACCCGAGGATAAAGGTGGTGGAGCTGTCGCGCAACTTCGGCAAGGAGCTGGCGCTGACCGCCGGCCTGCAGCACACCACCGGCCAGGCGGTCATCATGCTGGATGCCGACCTGCAGCATCCGCCCGAGCTGGTCAAGGACATGCTGGACAAGTGGCGCGAGGGCTACGAGATGGTCATCGCCGTCCGTCGCGGCCGCGACGGTGAAAGCGCCTTCAAGCGCAATGCGGCGGACGCCTTCTACAACCTGTTCGCCCGTGTCTCGGACGTGAAGCTGCCGCGCGGTGCCGGTGACTTCCGTCTGCTCGATCGCAAGGTGGTCGAGGTGCTCAACGCCATGCCCGAGCATACCCGCTTCATGAAGGGGCTGTACGCCTGGGTCGGCTTCAAGCAGATTGCCATTCCCTACGACGTAGCGCCGCGCGCCGCCGGCGAGACCAAGTTCAACGCCTTCCGCCTGTGGCGCCTGGCCATCGACGGCATCACCTCGTTCACCTCGGTGCCGCTCAAGGTGTGGACCTTCATGGGCATGCTGGTGGCCGCCTTCGCCCTGCTGTACGGCCTGTTCTTCATCATCAAGACAATCGTGCTGGGCATCGACGTGCCCGGTTATCCCTCGCTGATCGTCGCCATCATGTTCTTCTCGGGCGTGCAGTTGATCAGCCTGGGCGTCATCGGCGAGTACCTGGGCCGCGTGTTCTCGGAAGTGAAGCGCCGGCCGCTCTATGTGGTGCGCACGGCGGTGGGCTTCGACGAGCAGGAAAAGTCCTGATCCTGCCCCTGTTTGGTCACACCGATCAGCCCCATCGGTTTCGTAAATTGTCCATGTGGATAGTGCGAACCGAGGGAGATGCCAAATGGTGGGCCAGATTTTCGACGACGTGCGCCGTGTCCTGCTCAGTCTCTTGTTCGTAGTGGCGTTCGGCTGGATGGCGGCCCAGGTGCTGCCCGGCCAACTCGACGGCGGCAGGGGCGGCGCCCAGGTGGCCGAGCTGAACGTGGGCGCGGACGTGGTGCCGCCAAGGCCGTAGACATGTGCTGATGGAGTGGCAGCGGGCGGCCCTTGACAAAAGGTGCTGCCTGGCGCCACATCCTGCACATTCTACTTTTTTGGTGGGCTATGCTTTCCAGCAAGGCGAAATACGGCCTCAAGGCCATGGTGTATCTGACGCGGCATGCCGAGGAAGGCTCGGTGCTGATCGCCCAGATCGCGGAATCCGAGAACATCCCGAAGAAGTTTCTCGACGCCATCCTGCTGGAACTGAAGAACCGCGGCTTTTTGTCCAGCAAGAAGGGCAAGGGCGGCGGCTATACCCTGGCCAAGTCGCCCGAGCGCATCCTGGTGGGCGACATCGTCCGCGTGCTGGACGGGCCGCTGGCGCCGGTGCCGTGCGTGTCCCGCACCGCCTATCGCCGCTGCGATGATTGCCGGGACGAGACCACCTGCGCCATCCGTGCGGTCATGGGCGATGTGCGCGACGCCATCGCCGGCATCCTGGACAAGACCACCCTGGCGGACATGGCGCTTCATAAGAAGCCCGAACCCATTCTGATGTACGACATCTAGTCCGGCGCGCTCCGAACGGGGCGTGGACCGGTGGACGCTTACCAAGTGTTTTCACCGGCGCGCCCGTTTTCTCGCCTAAACAACGGCGATATGGTGTTAAATGAAGCATATTCTACCGATGGCGTGAATTAATCCTTTGACACCGGTCATCTGATAAACCTACAAATGTGTAGATTGTTGGTTTGGTGGATTTGGAGGTGCCAATGACCCGGTTCATCGACGAGGAATGGCTGCGGCTGGTCGGGGGCGCGCTGTTCGCCATTGCCTTCGCCGCCGGAATTGCCGCGCTGATCCCCGGCGCGCACGCTGCCGAGAGTAAGACCCTGCTCAATGTCTCCTACGATCCCACCCGCGAGCTGTACCAGGACATCAATGCCGCCTTCGCCAAAGTGTGGAAGGCCAAGACCGGCGAGGATCTGAAGATCAACCAGAGCCATGGCGGCTCGGGCAAGCAGGCGCGCTCGGTGATCGACGGCCTCGAGGCCGACGTGGTTACCCTGGCGCTGGCCTACGACGTCGACGCCATCGCCGCCAAGGGGCTGCTGGACCCGAGCTGGCAGAAGAAGCTGTCCTACAACAGCGCTCCCTACACCTCGACCATCGTGTTCCTGGTGCGCAAGGGCAATCCCAAGAAGATCAAGGACTGGGACGACTTGGTGAAACCGGGCGTGGCGGTGATCACCCCTAATCCCAAGACTTCGGGCGGCGCCCGCTGGAACTATCTGGCCGCCTGGGGCTATGCGCTGGACAAGAACAACGGCGATGCCGCCAAGGCCGAGGCGTTCGTCTCCGCCCTGTTCAAGAACGTGCCGGTGCTGGATTCCGGCGCCCGCGGCGCCACCATCACCTTCGCCCAGCGCGGCCTGGGCGACGTGCTGCTGGCCTGGGAAAATGAGGCCTATCTGGCGCTCGAGGAATTCGGTGGCGGCTACGAGATCGTCGCTCCCTCCATCTCGATCCTGGCCGAGCCGCCGGTGGCGGTGGTGGACAAGGTGGTCGACCGCCGTGGCACCCGTGCCGTCGCCGAGGCTTACCTGCAGTACCTCTATACCCCCGAAGCGCAGACCATTATCGCCAAGAATCACTACCGTCCGCGCGATCCCGAAGTGTGGAAGAAGGTCCAGGGCGACTTTTCCGCCGTCAAGCTGTTCACTATTGATGACGTCTTCGGCGGCTGGACCAAGGCCCAGAGCACCCACTTCGCCGACGGCGGCGTCTTCGACCGCATCTTCGTGAAGAAGTGAGGCGATGATCGGGGCGCGGTCCATTCCCAACAGGGTGATCCCCGGCTTCGGCCTGACGCTGGGGATCACCCTGGTCTACCTCTCGGTGGTCGTTCTGATCCCGTTGGCGGCGCTTTTCCTCAAGGCCGCCGGCATGACTTGGGCGCAATGGGTCGCCACCTTCACCGACTGGCGGGTGATCGCCTCGCTGAAATTGTCCTTCGGCGGCTCGGCCATCGCCGCCGCCCTCAACGCCGTGTTCGGCCTGCTGGTCGCCTGGGTGCTGGTGCGCTACGACTTCCCCGGTCGCAAGCTGGTGGATGCCATGGTGGACCTGCCCTTCGCGCTTCCCACGGCGGTGGCGGGCATCGCGCTGACCGCGCTTTACGCCCCCAACGGCTGGATCGGCGAGCTGCTGGAGCCTTTGGGCATCAAGGTGGCGTTCACCCCGGTGGGCGTGGTGGTGGCCATGGTGTTCATCGGCCTGCCCTTCGTGGTGCGCACGGTCGAGCCGGTGCTGGCCGACCTGGATTCCGAGGTGGAGGAGGCCGCCGCCTCGCTGGGTGCGGGCCGCTTGCAGACCTTCCGTCGCGTCATCCTGCCGGCGCTGGGGCCGGCTTTGCTGACCGGTTTCGCGCTGGCCTTCGCCCGCGCCGTGGGCGAGTACGGCTCGATCATCTTCATCGCCGGCAACATGCCGGGCGTATCCGAAATCGCCCCGCTGATGATCATCACCAAGCTGGAGCAGTACGATTACCTCGGGGCGACCGCCATCGCGGTGGTCATGCTGGTGGCCTCGTTCGCGCTGCTGCTGCTGATCAATGCGCTTCAGAAATGGCGCCACGCGCGTTTGAGGGGGGCCTCCTAGATGGTGCGGGCGAACGTCACCGAGGCCCGGTGGGCGCGCTGGCTGCTGACCGGTCTGGCGCTGGCCTTCCTCACCCTGTTCCTGGCCATGCCGTTGCTGGCGGTGTTGACGCAGGCGCTGACCAAGGGATTCGACCGTTATTTCGCCGCCCTGTCCGAGCCGCTGACCATCTCGGCCATCCAGCTGACCCTGCTGGTCGCGGCCATCGCCGTGCCGCTGAACGTGGTATTCGGCCTGTGCGCCAGCTGGGCCATCACCAAGTTCGATTTTCCCGGCAAGAGCCTGCTGATCACCCTGATCGACATCCCGTTCTCGGTGTCGCCGGTGATCTCGGGCCTGGTCTACGTGCTGCTGTTCGGCCTCCAGGGCCTGCTGGGCGAATGGATGACCGAGCAGGGCTTCCGCATCATCTTCGCCGTGCCGGGCATCGTGCTGGCCACCATGTTCGTCACCTTCCCCTTCGTCGCCCGCGAGCTTATCCCGCTGATGGAAGAGCAGGGCCGCGACGAGGAAGAGGCGGCGCTGACCCTGGGCGCCGGCGGTTTCCGCACCTTTTTGCTTGTCACCCTGCCCAATGTGCGGTGGGGCCTTCTCTATGGCGTGCTGCTGTGCAACGCGCGCGCCATGGGCGAATTCGGCGCGGTGTCGGTGGTGTCCGGCCACATCCGCGGCCTGACCAACACCATGCCGCTGCATGTGGAGATCCTCTACAATGAATATGATATCGTCGGAGCGTTCGCGGTCGCGTCTCTCCTCGCTCTCTTGGCCCTGGTCACGCTCGGGGCAAAATCCCTGCTCGAGTGGCGATACCGCGACGAAATCGCTGCAAACCACCGGGTCTGACATGTCGGGCAACATGATCGAGGTCCAGGGCCTGACCAAGCGCTTCGGGGGCTTCACCGCCCTTGACGACGTCTCGCTGTCGGTGCCCAAGGGCAAGCTGGTGGCGCTGCTGGGCCCGTCGGGCTCGGGCAAGACCACGCTGCTGCGCATCCTGGCCGGGCTGGAATATCCGGACGGCGGCCGCATCCTGCTGGACGGGGTGGACGCCACCACGCTGGCCACCCGCGAGCGCGGCGTCGGCTTTGTGTTCCAGCACTACGCCCTGTTCCGCCACATGACCGTGGCCGACAACATCGCCTTCGGCCTGAAGGTGCGCAAGGGAGCCCGCCGCCCGCCCAAGGCGGTGATCGCCGCCAAGGTCGACGAGCTGTTGCGCCTGGTGCAGTTGAACGGCTTGGCCAAGCGTTATCCCGCCCAGCTGTCGGGCGGCCAGCGCCAGCGTGTCGCCCTGGCCCGCGCCCTGGCCATCGAGCCGCGCCTGCTGCTGCTGGACGAGCCGTTCGGCGCGCTGGATGCCCAGGTGCGCAAGGATTTGCGCCGCTGGCTGCGGTCCCTGCACGAGGAAATGGGCCTGACCGGCGTGTTCGTCACCCACGACCAGGAAGAGGCGCTGGAAGTGGCCGACGAAGTGGTGGTGATGAGCAACGGCCGCATCGAGCAGGTGGGTACCCCCACCGAGATCTACGACCGCCCCGCCACCCCGTTCGTCTATCGCTTCCTCGGCAACGTCAACGCCGTGCCGGTGCAGGTGCGCGAAGGCCGCGCCGTGCTGGAGGGCGTCGAGCTGGTGTGCGAGCGCTGCGGCAACGACAGCGGTCCCGGCACCGCCTTCATCCGCCCGCACGACGTCGAACTGCGCCAGCCCGAGGCGGACGGCGTGGCCGGCCGCGTCCGGCACCTTACCGTGCTGGGGCCGGTGGTCCGTGCCGAACTGGCGGTGGGCGCCACCACCCTGGAAGCGGAACTGACCCGCGAGGAGCACGACCGGCTGGGCCTCAACCCGGGCAGCGCGGTGAAGCTGGGCATTCGCTCGGCGCGGCTGTTTTTAGAGTAAGACACCGAGTCTGTGGCTCCCTCACCCGCCTTCGCTACGCTCAGGCTCCCTCTCCCGCGCGCGGGAGAGGGAGGGACCCGCGAAGCGGGAGGGTGAGGGAGCCACAGACTCGGTGTCACGCCCCCGGCAGCGTCAGCCGGAACACGGCGCCGCCCTGGGTGGCGTTGGCCGCCTCCAGCATGCCGCCGTGGTCGCGCACGATGCCGTAGCTGATCCACAGGCCCAGGCCGGTGCCCTGGCCGACCGGCTTGGTGGTGAAGAACGGGTCGAACACCTTGGACAGGTCGGCGGGGGCGATGCCGGCGCCGCTGTCGACGACCTCCAGCATCACCTGGGCGCCGCGGCGGCGGCCGCTCAACGTCACCGTGGCGTCGGCGGTTTCGGCCACGGCGTCCAGCGCGTTCTCCACCAGATTGACCAGCACCTGGTGCAGCTGGCCGGCATGGCCGCGCGCCGCCAGGCCGGGTTCCAGCTCCAGCCGGATGGCGGCGGCGCTCTTGCGGCCCTTGGCCGCCCATTGCACCGCCTTGTCGGCCAGATCGGCGAGATCCACCGCCTGGGGCGCGCCGGATTCGGAAAAGGACAGCCGCTTCAGTGATTTGACGATGTCGGCCACCCGGTGCGCGCCTTCGCGGGTGCCGCCGATCAGGCCGGGCAGGTCGGCCATCAGCGCGTCGATGCGGAACTGGGCGCGGGCGCGCTCGCGCTCCGCCTTGTCGGCGCCGCCGTGGATCACCGCCAGGTATTGTTCCAGCCGCTCGCGGTACTTGGTCAGCACGTGGACGTTGCCGACGATGAAGCTGATGGGGTTGTTCAGTTCGTGGGCGACACCGGCGATCAGGCGGCCCAGCGAGGCCATCTTCTCCTGCTGCACCAGCTGGGCCTGGGCGCGCTTCAGCGCCTCGTAAGCCCGGCGCAGCTCGCCCACCGGGCGTCCCGTAAGCACCATGCCGGCAGGCAGGCCGCGATGATCCAGCAGCGTCGCGCAGGTCAGCGCCACCGGCTCGGACGCGCCGCCCTCGCGGGTCTTGAACCGCACCTCGCGGTCCTGACCAGGGCCCGCCTCCAGCCAATAGGACAGCGGCCCCACGTTCTCGGCCAGCAAATCGTCCACCGGCTGGCCGATCAAATCCACCTCGGCGAAGTCGGTGAGTCTGAGGAAGGCCAGGTTGACCTGCTGGATGGCGCCCTTGGGATCGCACACCACCAGGATGTCCGACACCGAGGACAGTACGCTGGTGATGAAGCGTTGCGCCTCCTCCAGCGCCGAGTTCTTTTCCTCAAGCTCGATTTCGTAGGAGATGAGGTCAGAATAGACCTCCTCCATCTTCTTGATCACCTCGATCCAGGCCAGCTCCTGGGCGTTGGCGATGTCGGGTTCGGTCATGGCGTCGCTGTAAGACAACCCTCTCCCACCCAGTGGGAGAGGGTGGCGCGTAGCGCCGGGTGAGGGAGCCAAGGACGAGGTGCCGGCCGGCAAGGAAAGGATGCGGGGTGCCCGTGCCCGTGCAGGCGCTCCCTGGCTCCCTCACCCTCCCAGCCTCTGGCTGGGCCCCTCCCTCTCCCGTGGGACGGGAGAGGGGACTTGGACCTGCGCTGGTTCATCCCGCCCGCTCCAGCCCGTAGCGGCTCAGCTTGGCACGCAGGCCGACGCGGGACAGGCCCAGCTCCTCGGCGACCCGGCTGATGTTCCAGCGGTGGCGGCTCAGCGCCTCGCCCAGCAACTGGGCTTCCAGCGTCTCCACCTGGTCCTTCAAGCTACGCCGCTGGCCGGCGTCCGCGATGGCGCGGCCGCCGGGGCAGGCGCGGGCCCGGATGCGCGGGCTGATCAGGTCCAGTTCCAGCGTGTCCGTGTCGGCCAGGGCCACCATGCGCTGGATTTCGTTCTGCAGCTCACGCACGTTGCCGGGCCAGTCATAGGCCTTCAGCGTCGCCAGGGAATCGTCGGAAAAGCCTTTGATGGGCTTGCCGAAGCCCTTTCGGGTGTCGGCCAACAGCTTTTCCGCCAGCAGGTGGATGTCCATGGGCCGCTCGCGCAGCGGCGGGATGTGCAGCGGGAAGGCGGCCAGGCGGTAATAGAGGTCGCGGCGGAAATGCTTTTCCCGCACCTCGTCCTCCAGGGTGCGGTTGGTGGCGGCGATGACGCGCACATCCACCTTGCGGGTCAGGCGGGCGCCCAGCGGACGGATTTCACCTTCCTGGAGCACGCGCAGCAGCTTCACCTGGAAGGCGGGCGAGGTCTCGCCGATTTCGTCCAGGAAGATGGTGCCGCCATTGGCCTGCTCGAACAGGCCGATGCGGTCCTCGTAGGCGCCGGTGAAGGCGCCCTTCTTGCAGCCGAACAGCTCCGATTCCAGCAGTTGGTCGGGCAGGGCGCCGCAATTCTCCACCACGAAGGGCTTGTCGCCGCGCGGGGAATTGTAGTGGATGGCGCGCGCCAGCAGCTCCTTGCCGGTGCCCGATTCGCCGGTGATCAGCACCGAGATGTCGAAGGCGGCGACGCGGCTGGCCATTTCGATGATGTCGGCCAGCGGCGACTTGGCGGCGTGGACGATGCGGTCGAAATGATGGGCGCGCTTGAGCCGCCCGGTCTTCTTGGCCACGCTGCTTTCCAGCATGGCCGGCGCCACCTTGAGCTCCAGCGAGGCTTGGGCCGAGGCCTGCTGCAACTGAAGCAGCTCCAGCGCTTCGCGCACCGTGCGCACCAGCTCGTCCGGTTCCCACGGCTTGGTGATGTATTGGTAGATGCCGGCCTCGTTGATGCCGGCGATGATGTCCTCGGACGCGGTGTAGCCCGAGATGATCATGCGCACCGGCTCGGGCCAGCGCTCGCGCACTCGGGCCAGGAAGTCCACGCCTTGCGTCCCCGGCATGCGCTGGTCGCACAGGATGGCGTGCACCATCTCGGCCTCCAGCACCGCCTCGGCCTCATGGGCGTTCGAGGCGGTGAGCACCCGGAACTCGTCGGACAGCACCCGGCGCAACGCCTCCTGCGACTGCTTTTCGTCGTCGACGACAAGGATGATGGGCAGAGACGTCACGGCGCTTTCCTTCCCCCAGAGCCGGATGCTCACAGGTTGGATCGCTTTGCGATCCGGCATGTGAGTTGAATCCGTCTCTATTCCACAAATTAGAGGGCGATTCAGACATAGGGCGGCGCATTCCTGCGTCGCCCTATGTCATCGCGCTCTAGGGCGTGCTCATTCTGGCCCGAGGGGTGGAAAGGAATCAACCACACTGGTCGCGCAATTACCTCGCGAGGGCCGCTTACGAGGGCGGATTCTCCCGCCGCTCGGTTTCCGCCGCCTGCTGGGCGTCGGCTTTGCCCTCTTCGATCAGCCTTTCGCCCTCTTGGGGCTGGCCGGTAACTATTTTATCCAGCCCTTCATCCACCTTGTCCTTGGCGCGTTGCGCCAATTGGCGGCCGATGTCGGTGTTCAACGCCCATTGCCATCCTTCCCGTACGCGATCCGCCCAACCCATGGCCAGCCTCCCACACAGATGTCCCCTCTTCGAGTGAACGCGGGTCGCCTGGGCCCGGTTTCATCCATCGAACCGGAGGCGGGCTGGCGTGTTCATCCAGGGAGGATGTCCACGAAATGGAGGAATCGATGAGGGTGCTCACGCTCGTGGCCGCGTTGACCCTGGCCGCCGGCCCGGCCTGGTCCCATGCCGGCGGGCTGGACGAGAACGGCTGTCACAACAACAAGGCGAAGGGGGTGTACGAGTGCCACCAGGGGCCCTTGAAGGACCAAACCTTCAAGAGCAGGGCCGAGGCCGAACAGAAATTGGCGAGCATGCATGCGAAGCCAGGCCAGCAGAGTTCGTCCATGCCTGCCGAGCGCAAGAGCGCCCCCGAAAGCAAAAAGACGACGCCCGGGGCGACCCAGCAACAACCCCAGACCAACAGGTAGACCGCATCTTTATAGTCGGTCGGGCCTCAATCGGTCGGGGTGACGCGATGGACGGGGGTGAAGGGGGCGGTCACCTCCTCCTCGGCGCGCCGGTCGCCGATGGCGGCCAGCAGGATCACCAGCCCAAGGGCGATGAGGACGGGCATGGCCTTGGCGGCCAGGGAGCGCAGGGTCTGCATCATGGTGTCTCGTGTCATTTCATGTTTCATGTTTCATGTTTCATGACACGTAACACCATTGACGATCCCGGGCAAGGGCGGCGACCATGCGGCGCCATTCCCATTGGATTTCAGGTTTCATGTCAGACCTCGATTCGCCCGCCCGCCCGCTGCGCCGCACCACCCTGGCCGAGGATGCCTATGGCGCCCTGCGCGACATCCTGCTGGTGGACGGCCGCTTCGCCCCCGGCGAGAAGATCAGCGTCGAGGAACTGAGCCGCGAGCTTGGCGTCAGCCGCTCGCCCATCTGGACGGCGGTGGCCCGGCTCGAGGCCGAGGGCGTGCTGCGGGTGGTGCCGCGCCAGGGCGTGTTCATGGTCGATTTCGACGCCGGCAAGGTGGCCAACCTGTTCCAGGCGCGCGAAGCGCTGGAGGGCATGGCGGCGCGCCTGGCCGCCGCCAATGTGGAGCAGGCGAACATGGCCGAGCTCAACCTCTATCTGGCCCGCCAGCGCGAGGCGTTGCAGCATCGGGACGACCGTGGCTACGCCCACGCCACCCAATTATTCCACGACCGGATCATCGCGTTGTCGGGCAACCCCACCATCGAGAAGATGGTGGCGGCGCTGTATTCCCAGATGCAGGCCATGTGCGGCCCGGTGGTCGCCACCTCGTGGCCCGAGCGATCCATCTATTGGAACGACCACTCCGCTCTGGTCGCCGCGTTGTCGCACAGGGATGCCGACGAAGCCGAATCCCAAGCCCGCCGCCACGTCCGCCGGGTGGCCGAGGCGGCGCTGCGGCGATAGCGCCTACTTCGCCCGATGCCGGGCTAAGTACAGCGGCGTGCGCGATTTCGGAATCTTACGGATGAAGTTCCACCGCGCCACGTGGTAGCTGGGATCGAAGCCGTAGAAGTTCAGGTTCATCCGCTCCAGCTCCTCGGCGCGGTAGGCGGCCAGGGGCTTTTCCGCTTCGTCGGCGAGGCGGGCCAGCCGCTTGGCTGCCAGGCGCTCGTCCAAATCGGCGGCGGCGGCGAGATCGTGGGCGAAGCGTTCCACCTCGGCGCGGAATTCGGGCACGGTGCGGCCGAAGGCGGCGTCGATCAGGCCCAGGTCACGCGCCTCGTTGGTGCCTACCGGCAGGCGGGCCTGGGTGATGGCGTGGGCGCGTTCGGGGCCGCAGCGTCGGGGCAGCAGATAGGTCCAGTATTCCGAGCCGTACAGATTGCCCATGCCCTTGTAGTGCGGGTTCAGCACCACGCCCTCACGCGCCACCACCATGTCGGCCGCCAGCGCCATGAACACGCCGCCGGCGCCCCCATTGCCGGCCATCGCCGCCACTATCAGGTGGCTGGGGCAGGTGATGATGGCCTCGCACAGATCGTTCATGGCGTTGATGTTGCGCCAGGATTCGTCGGCCGGGCTGGCCTCGTCCTCGATGGTGGAGAGGTGGATGCCGTTGGACCAGAAATCCGGCCCGCCCATCAGCACGACCACCTTGGTGGGGCGCTTGGTGGCGGCCAGGAAGGCGTCCTTGAGCGCCAAGCACTGGTCGGTGCTCATGGCGCCGTTGTGGAAGGGGAAGTGCAGGAAGCCGATGCCGCCCTTCTCGTCGTACCAGATGTCGTGATGGCCCGGCTGGGCGGGCAGGCCGGCGGCCACATCGGCCAGCAAGGTGGCGGCGGGCAGCTTGAGCGCGCCCTTCTCGGCCTTGCGCAGATGGCCGATCCAAACGGCGCCGTCGGTGGTGGCCCGTGCCATGCGACCGCCCTGCACGGCGATCCACTCGCCCGGTCGGCCGCACAGGTTCAGCCCGTCGGCGGGGGCGCCGTCGTGCAGGTAGAAGTCTCCGTCCAACACGCCGGGCGTGCCGTCGCTGGCGCGCAGCTTGCGCAACACCGTGGCGGTGTCGTCCACCGCCCAGTCGATGGCGCGGTCGGCCTGGGTCATGGCCGGCTTCCACCAGGTCTTCTCCGGGCGCATCGGCTCGGCCACGCGCAGGGCCTCGAACACCGCCTCCACCGCCGCTTCGGTGACCTCGTTGCGGTACAGGCTGGATTTGGTGGCGGCGCGCATGGGGAAGGTGCGATGGGCCCAGACCGGGCCGGCATCCATCTCGGCCTCGGCCTGGAGCACGGTGACGCCCCATTCCTCGCGCCCCTCCAGGATGGCCCAGTCCAGCGCCGACGGTCCCCGGTCGCCGATCGGCCCCGGATGCACCACCAGGCATTTGTGCCGCTTCCACACCTGCTCGGGGATGGCGCGCTTGAGGAACGGCGCGATGATTACGTCCGGCCGCGCCAGCTCCACCGCTTCGATGGTGACGGCGTCGTTGACGTCGAACTCCAGGCAGACGTCGTGGCCGGCCTGGGTGAGTTCGACCCACAGGCGCTGGGTCAGGGAGTTGAAGGAGTGGGCGATGAGGAGGATGCGCATGGTCTGTCTCTAACACCCCAATCCCGTCATCCCCGCGCAAGCGGGGATCCAGGGGGAGTTCGGCCGGCTTTTCCGTGACTCCTGGACTCCCGCTTTTGCGGGAGTGACGCAGTGGGGGGCAGTTCCGTGGTGCGCGCGCATCAGCAAATCCTCGGCAATTGCTCGCCGGCCAGCCAGTCGACCACGCGGTTGCCGCCCATGGCGGTTTCCATCTGGACGAAATGGTGGGCGTCCTCGCGGCACACGCCAATCTGAGCCGCATCTTTGCCCAGCGGATGGGCGCGCATGATCGCCAGCAATTGTTCGGCATGCTCGGGCGCGCAGATGCAGATCAGCTTGCCCTCGTTGGCGACGTAAAGGGGGTCGAGGCCCAGCAACTCGCAGGCGCCGCGCACCTCGGCCTTGATCGGGATGGCCGTTTCCTTGAGCGCCATGCCGATGCCCGCTTGCGCGGCGATCTCGTTCAGCGTCGCCGCCAAACCGCCGCGGGTGGGATCGCGCAGCACGTGGATGTCGGGGATGGCGGCCACCATCTCGGCCACCAGGGTGTGCAGCGCAGCCGAATCGGACAGGATGGCGCTTTCGAAGCCGAGCGATTCGCGCTGGCTCATCACCGCCACGCCGTGGTCGCCCATGGTGCCCGACACCAGGATGGCGTCGCCGGCCCTGGCCCGGTCGCCGGAAATGGTCACGCCCGGCGGCACCAGGCCGATGCCGGCGGTGGTGATGAAGATGCCGTCGCCCTTGCCCTTTTCCACCACCTTGGTGTCGCCGGTGACCACCGGCACTCCGGCCTCTTTCGAAGCGCGCGCCATGCTGTCGACGATGCGCTTGAGGTCCGCCAGCGGGAAGCCTTCCTCGATGATGAAGCCGGCCGACAGCGACAGCGGCTTGGCGCCCGCCATGGCCACGTCGTTGACGGTGCCGTGCACGGCCAGGGAACCGATGTCGCCGCCGGGGAAGAACAGCGGGCTGATGACGTAGCCGTCGGTGGTCATCACCATGCGCCCGGCCGGCACGTCGAACGCCGCCTGGTCGTTGCGCTGGTTCAGCGCCTCGTTGTCGAAGGCGGCGACGAACAATTCCTCGACCAACTGCTGCATGGCACGGCCACCGCCACCATGGGTGAGGTCGACGCGGCCATGGGCGATGTCCAGCGGGCGGGGATGGGAGCGGCGGGGGAGGGTCATGCTTCAGCCTTGGAATCGCGGAAACGGCCATAGGTCCAGTGGGCGGCGCAGGCGCCCTCGGCGGACACCATGCAGCTGCCCATGGGGTTTTCCGGGGTGCAGATTGTGCCGAACAGTTTGCAGTCGGTGGGGCGCTTGACGCCGCGCAGGATGGCGCCGCACTCGCAGGCCTTGTTGTCGGCCACGCTGTCCTGGGGCACCTCCCATTTGCGCTCGGCGTCGAAGGCGGCGAAGGGTTGCTTGATGCGGAGCGCCGAATAGGGCACCAGCCCCAAACCGCGCCACTCGAAGCTTTTCCTCAGCTCGAACACTTCGGCCACCAGGGCCTTGGCCTTGGCGTTGCCGTCGCGGGTCACGGCGCGGGCGAACTCGTTTTCCACCTGGAAACGGCCTTCGTTGACCTGGCGCACCAGCATCAGCACCGCCTGCAGCACGTCCAGCGGCTCGAAGCCGGCGATGACCACCGGGCGCTGGTACTCCTCGGCGAAGTACTCGTAAGGCGCCGAGCCGATGATGGTGGAGACGTGGGCCGGGCCGATGAAGCCGTCCAGCTTGACGGTGCCGAGCGTTCGCACCTCGGGGCTGTCGAGGATCTGGGCGATGGCGGACGGCGTCAGCACGTGGTTGCAGAAGACGAAGAAGTTCTTGAGGTCCAGCGCCTGGGCCTGCTTCAGCGCCACCGCCGTGGGCGGTGTGGTGGTCTCGAAGCCGATGGCGAAGAACACCACGTTCTTGTCCGGATTGGCCTGGGCCAGCTTCAGCGCGTCCATGGTGGACCACACCATGCGGATGTCGCAGCCCTCGGCCTTGGCCTTGAGCAGCGAGATGCGCTTGGAGCCCGGCACCCGCATCATGTCGCCATAGGTGCACAGGATCACGCCGGGCTGCTTCGCCAGCCAGATGGCGGCGTCGATGCGGCCGATGGGCAGCACGCAGACCGGGCAGCCGGGGCCGTGCACCATGCGGACGTTGGGCGGCAGGATGTCTTCCAGGCCGTAGCGCGAGATGGCGTGGGTGTGGCCGCCGCAGAATTCCATCAGGTGGTAGCTGCGGGCGGGATCGGCCTCGGCGGCGATGGTCCGCGCGATGCCCTTGGCCAGCTCGCCGTCGCGATACTCGTCGATGTACTTCATTGAGCGGGAACCGTCTCGGCCATCTCGGCGAACAGGGCCAGGGTCTTCTCGGCCTCTTCCGGGTCCACCTTGGTCAGCGCATAGCCCACGTGGACGATGACGTAATCGCCCACCGCCACGTCCGCCACCAGCGCCAGCGAGATGGTCTTGGTGACGCCGCCAAGCTCCACCTTGGCCTGGTCGTCGGGCAGGATTTCGGTGACCAGCGAGGGCAGGGCAAGGCACATAAATCAGTTCTCCACCTGGGCGGCGATCCACGCCTGCCCCAAAGACAATCCGGGGTCGCCCGGCGACGCCTTGAGCGCGGTCAAGGGCCTGAGGCCCAGCGCCTCCAGGGTCGGGACCAGGCCGGCGACCAGCACCTTGTTGAAGAAGCAGCCGCCGCCCAGGGTGATGGTCCGGCAGCCGGTGGTTTCCGCCGCCCAGGCGCACCATTGGGCGAAGGCGGCGACAAGTGTGCCGTGGAACAGGTTGGCACCATCGGCGGCGTCGCCGCAAGTGGCGAGCCGCGCCAGCAGCGGCGCGAAGTCGAGCACGCCATCAGCCAGAGCCCAGCCGCCCTCCATGGCCTCGGGCCGGGTGACCAGCGCTTCCAGCGCCATGGGGGCCTGGCCCTCGAATCGGGCGATGGGGTGGATGCCCAACAGGCCGCAGGCGGCGTCGAACAGCCGGCCGGCCGAGGAGGTCGGCGGGGCGTTCAGCCCCTTGTCCAGCACCATGGAAAGCCGCTCGGCGGCGGGGATATCGGCCCAGCGGGCGGCGATCTCGGGCCCGCGTCCCAGCTTGTGAAGAACGGCGGCGGCCATGCGCCACGGCTCGCGCGCCGCAATGTCGCCGCCGGGCTGGGCCAGCAAGGCTAGATGGCCGAGGCGGCGATAGGAGGCGCCCTCGCAATACAGCAGCTCGCCGCCCCAGCTTTCGTTGCCGGGACCAAGGCCGAAGCCATCCAGCGACAGGCCGATCACCGGCGCGTCGTGTCTGTGTTCTGCGGCCACGGCGGCGGCGTGGGCGTGGTGGTGCTGCACCGGCAGCTGGGGAATGTCCAGGCTTTGGGCGAAGCGGGTGGAGTGGAAATTGGGATGCAGATCATAGGCGACCCGCACCGGCGTCACCGCCAACTCGGCCACCATGGTCTCCACCGACGCCTCGAAGGCGGCAATGGCCTCGGGCGTGCCCAAATCGCCATGCACCGGCGACAGGTAGGCGGTATCGCCCTTGGTCACGCAGATGGTGTTCTTGAGGAACCCTCCCACGGCCAGCACCGGCGGCACCGGGCGGGGAAGGGGGATGGTGGTGGCGATGGCGGTCATGGCCGCACCTCCAGCCCCTCTCCCGCTCGCGGGAGAGGGATAAGGCGTCGACGGTAATTCATCCCAAACTCTCCCGCGCCGCCTTCAACTTGGCCTCCAGCGCGTTGATGCGGTCGGTGACGGCGCGGCGGCGGCCTTCCGAAATCCATGCCAGCCATTCGTCCATGCCCTCGCCCGAGCGGGCGGAAACCTTCAGCACCACCATGTCCGGGTTGACCTTGCGGGCGTTGGCGATGCAGGCCTCGACGTCGAAATCCAGGTGCGGCAGCAAATCCACCTTGTTCAGGATCATCATGCCGGCGGCGGCGAACATGTCGGGGTATTTCAGCGGCTTGTCCTCGCCCTCGGTGACCGAAAGGATGGCCACCTTGTAGGCCTCGCCCAGGTCGAAGGCGGCGGGGCACACCAGATTGCCCACGTTCTCGATGAACAGCACCGAATCGTCGGCCAGTTCCAGGCGGCGGCAGGCCTTGGCCACCATGTCGGCGTCCAGGTGGCAACCCTTGCCGGTATTGACCTGGATGGCCGGGGCGCCGGTGGCGCGGATGCGGTCGGCGTCGTTGCTGGTCTGCTGGTCGCCCTCGATGACGGCCACCGGGTACTTGCCGGACAGCCGCTTGATGGTCTCGCACAGCAGCGTGGTCTTGCCCGAACCGGGGCTGGAGACCAGGTTCAGCGCGAAGATGCCCTTGTCGGCCAGGAAGGCGCGGTTGTCGGCGGCCATCCGGTCGTTCTTGCCCAGGATGTCCTGCTCGATCTGGATGATGCGCGCCTGGCTCATGCCCGGCACGTGCACCCCGGCAATGCCCTTGCCGTAATCCAGGTCGTGGCTGTGGCCGTGCTCATGATCGTGGCCGTGGTCATGGCCGTGGTGATGGTGGTGTCCATGGCCATGATGGTGGTCGTGGTCGTGATCATGGTCGTGGGAATGTTCCAGCTTCGAATCGCCGCAGCCGCAGACCGTGCACATCATTCCACCTCGAGTTCCTTGATCCGCATCTCGTCGCCGGCGGTGATCTTCAGCCCGTAGCCGCCGCAATGGGGGCAGGGGTCGAAGCGGTTGGCCGCCGCCACATTCTCGCCGCAGCCCAGGCAGAACGCCTGGCCGGGCACGCGGATGACTTCCAGTTTGGCTTCCGCCGCGATGGCCGATCCCTTGGCCACCGCGTCGAAGCAGAACAGCATGGACTCGGGGTCCACATTGGAAAGTTCGCCGATTTCCAGCCACACCGTCTTGACCTTGGCAAAGCCGTGGGTGGCGGCCTGTTCCTCCAGGATGCGGACCATGCCCTCGGTCAGGCTCATCTCATGCATTTTCCACCTTGATGTCGCAGGCGACGCAGGGGTCCAGCGCATGGGCCAGCAGGGTGGCGCGGCGCAGCAGGTCGTCGGTGACGGGCGCCCCGGCCTGGCCGCGGGCCAGCGGGCCCTCGGGGTGGAAGTTCCACTCGGTCGGCGCCAGGATCTGGTACCGCGTCACCTTGCCCCCCTCCAGTTCGACCCGATGCGCCAGCAGGCCGCGTGCCGCCTCGACCAGACCCAGGCCGACGCCGTCCACCAGGCAGGCGGCAGCGCCCTGGTCGTTGTCCAAATCCTGCACGAGGTCTTCCATTTCCTGCAAGGACGATGCGACTTCCACCAGACGCGCGGATAGGCGGGCCAGCAGACCGGGGCCGAACCGGCCGATCAGTCCGGCCACCACCGGGTGCCAGGCCATGCGGGCCAGCGGTCCGGTCTCGAAGACGCGGCCGGCGCTGTCTGGTTGCGCCACATACAAGCCCTCGCGGTCGGTCTCCAGGCGGGCGGACAGGTCGGCGGGGCCCTGCTCGGGCATGGGCTGGAAGGGGCCGCGCCCGAAGGCGGCCAACTCGTCCGACGATACCTGCTTCAGCAATTGCGCCACCGGGCTGGGCGAGGCGGCGATCCAGGCCTGATAGGCATAAAGGTCCGAGGTGACGGCGGCCAGGGGCGCGTCCAGCAATTGGTCGAGCGCCGACCGGGCCTCGGCGAAGGCGGCGCGCAAGGCGGCGTGGTCGGGGTGCAGCACGCCGCCGCCGGGGCGGTTCCAGTCGCCGGCCGGGTAGAGGGTGGCGCGCAAGCCGCCCAGCGCCAGCTTAAGCCGCCGCACCATGCCCAGGTCGGGCGCCAGCCCGGCCAGTTCGGGCCAGTCGCGGGCCAGCGCCAGGGAATGCTCCGACACAATCTCGCCCAGCAACAGCAGGTGGCGCGCCGGCCCCTGCGCCGTCGAGAGCGGCTGTCCCGCCGCCTGCTCCAGGGCGCCCAGGGACGCCAGCACCTGGGCGGTGCCACACAGGGCGAACACGGTGGGTAGCAATTGGGTAACGTCATGGGGCCGCCGGCCGGCGAACAGGCGGGACGCCTGCACCAGCCGGGTCGAGCGCACGACGACGCCCTGCACCGCACCGCCGTGGGTGCGCAAGGTGACGTCCAGGCGCGCTTCCGGAAACATCAGGCCTGGCCGTCCGCCAGCACCTGGGAAAGATAGGCCAGCGCCTCCAGCGCCGCCTGCTCGGGCACCACCTCGGCGGCGAAGTTGCCGCCGGCACCCAGGATGACGTAGTCGCCCACCGCCACCTCGTCGGCCAGCAGCATCAGGCTGGTCTGCCGGGTCTGGCCGAAGGCCTCGACGGTGGCGACCGAACCGTCGATGGCGACGACGCGGGAAGGGACGGCCATGCACATGGGCGTCAGGCCGCCTTCTTGGCCAGGGTGACGCCCATTGCGGCCAGTTCGTCCACCAGGCAGGCGATAACCTGGGGCAGCACGGCGGCCACGGTGGGGGTCAGCTCCATGGAGGTCTCGAACGATTCCGGCTGCACGCCCACCAGCACCACATGCTTGGGCGAGATGCCGTGGAAGCAGCAGGCCGCCAGCACGTCGGACAGGCCGACCTGATGGGGGGAAATCTTGGTCTTGAACCAGGCGTTGATCTCGTCGTCGGCCAGCCGGGTGATGGAGCCCGGCGCACGCCCCTGCTTGCGGACGCAATCGGCGATCAGCAGCAGATCGGCCTCGGCGATGCGGTCCAGGCAATCCATGCCGGCGGTGCCGCCGTCGATGACCTCGACCTCGTCGGGGATGGCGTAAAGGTCGGCCAGGGCCGTCACCGCGTGCACGCCCACGCCTTCATCCGACATCAGGACATTGCCGACGCCCAGAACCACCACCCGCATGCGATTTTCTCCTCAAACAAAAATCCCTCTCCCGCAGGCGGGAGAGGGTGGCCCGAAGGGTCGGGTGAGGGAGCCACAAACTCCGGGGTCCTCGGCTCCCTCACCCTCCCGCTTCGCGGGCCCCTCCCTCTCCCACGGGGTGGGAGAGGGTACTAAGGCCAACCTAGCACATTTCCTATAGGGCCTTCACCTGCACGACCTCGCGCTTGTCCTCGTCGTGCACGTGCACGGCGCAGGCCAGGCAGGGGTCGAACGAGTGGACCGTACGCAGCACTTCCAGCGGCTGCTCGGCGTTGGCGATGGGGTTGTCCATCAGCGACGCCTCGTACGGGCCCATGACGTCGTTCTCGTCACGCGGGCCGGCGTTCCAGGTGGACGGCACCACGCACTGGTAGTTGGCGATCTTGCCGTCCTTGATGACGGTCCAGTGCGACAACAGGCCGCGCGGCGCTTCGTGCATGCCGAAGCCCATGACCTCGCCCTTGGGGAAGGTCGGCTTGTTGAAGGTGGCGGTGTCGCCCTTGCCGATGTTCTCCAGCAGCATGGACCAGTTCTGCGCCAGCACGTCGACCATGACGCCCGAGCGGATGGCGCGGGCGGCGTGACGGCCGATGGTGGAGTGCAGGATCTCCGGGCCGACCTTCGAACCGACCAGCGAGGACACCGTGTCCAGCGCCTTGGTGGCGTAGGTGACGGTGGGCTGGTGGCCGGCGGCCAGGCCGCACAGCACGTTGGCCAGCGGGCCGACCTGGGCGCGCTTGCCGTAGAAGGTCGGGGCCTTCAGCCAGGAGTACTTACCGTTGTCCTGGAAGTCGGTGTACTTGGGCTTGGTCTCGCCCTTGTACGGGTGCAGCGGGCCGGGCTGCGAGTACTCGTACCAGGCGTGCTTGACCGATTCCTCGACGCCGTCGCGCAGGTACTGGTCGCCGAACTGGGTGAACGGCTTGTACTTGGCGAGGTCGCCGTCGGGCACGTGGCCGCCGGGGACCAGGAACTGGGTGCCCTTGGAATCGGTGGGGAAGTCCGGGGTCGAGATGTAGTTGGTGATGCCCTTGCCGTACTTGGTCCAGTCGGCATAGAAGGCGCCCACCGCGCAGACGTCCGGCAGGTAGACCTTGCGGACGAAATCGCCCAGGGCGTCGATGTGCTCCTTGACCGCCAGCAGGCGCTCGATGGTCAGGTTCGACTGGCTGTTGGTGTCGATGGGGTTGGCGACGCCGCCGACGGCCAGGTTCTGGATGTGCGGCGACTTCGAGCCCAGGATGGTCACGATCTTGTTGGCGTGACGCTGGGCCTCGAGGGCCTGCAGGTAGTGGGCGACCGCCAGCAGGTTGACCTCGGGCGGCAGCTTCATGGCCGGGTGGCCCCAATAGCCGTTGGTGAACGGACCGAGCTGGCCCGAACCCACGAACGCCTTCAGCTTCTCCTGGGTCTGGGTCATGACCTGCTTCGAGTTCATGCCCCAGTCGGACAGGGTCTCGGCCAGCTGGGCGGTCTTGGCCGGGTCGGCCTTGAGCGCGCTGACCACGTCCACCCAGTCCAGCGCGGACAGGTGATAGAAGTGGACGATGTGGTCGTGCAGGGCATGGGCCGAGGCGATCATGTTGCGGATGAACTGGGCGTTCACCGGCACTTCCAGGTTAAGGGCGTTTTCCACCGCGCGCACCGAGGTGATGGCGTGCACCGTGGTGCAGACGCCGCAGATGCGCTGGGTGATGGCCCAGGCGTCGCGCGGGTCGCGGCCGAGCAGGATCAGCTCGACGCCGCGCCACATCTGGCCGGAAGACCACGCCTTGGACACCTTGCCGTTATCGACCTCGACGTCGATGCGCAGGTGGCCCTCGATCCGGGTGATGGGGTCGATGGTAATACGCTGGGTCACGGGCGTGGCTCCTTACTTATCGTGCGCGGCGGCCAGTTCGGCCGGCGTGAGGGCATGGGTGTAGAAGACCGGAAGTCGGCGGACGAAGACGATGTAGAGCAGCACTTCGGCGGCGATGATGCCGAAGGTGACCATCAGCTCCGAAACCGACGGGAAATAGTGCCAGCCGGGGCCGGTGTCGTAGGCGACCAGGAAGGCGTCCAGGCGGTAGAGCGCGCCGCCCAACAGCATGGACACCGCGCCGACGAACAGGCCCTGCTTCGAGGTCCGGTTCTTGATCGACTGGAACAGCACCACCGGGGTGGCGAACAGCAGAATCTCGATGAAGAACATCAGCGAGCGCAGGCCCGAGCCGAAGATGGCGCCGAGCTCGCCGCGGATGGCGATGTCGGCGAAGCGGAGGCCGAGATAGACCACCATCAGGCCCTGGACGATGCGGGCGATCTTGGCCAGCTGCGGCATCTCGTGCTTGATCGAGCGCTTGAAGCCGGCCGAGCCCAGCACCGCCTCGAACACCACGATGGAGAAGCCCATGCAGATGGCCGAGGTCAGGAACAGGAGCGGCAGCAGCGGGGTCTGCCACAGCGGGTGGATCTGGTAACCCAGGACCACCAGCAGGGTGCCCAGCGAGGACTGGTGCATGGTGGGCAGTAGGCAGCCCAGCGCCACGAAGACGAACAGGACCTTGTCCAGCTTCTTGCGATGGGCGGTCAGGTGGAACTTGGTCAGGATCGCCGGGGCGAACTCGATCCACAGCACCAGGATGTAGCTCATGACGCACAGAGCCACCTCGAACATCACCGAGTTGGTCTGCATGTACTTGGGCACCAGGATGTGCCAGGCGTTCCACCAGCGGCCCAGGTCGAAGACGATGGAGATACCGCCCAGCGTGTAGCCGAAGCACGACGCCAGCAGGGCCGGGCGCACCAGCGGGTGGTATTCGCCCTTGTTGAGGATGTAGCACACCAGCGCCATGGCATAGCCGCCGCAGGCGAAGGCGGTGCCGATCACCACGTCGTAGGCGATCCAGATGCCCCAGGGAAAGCCGTTGTTCAGGTTGGTGACCGAGCCCAGGCCCAGCACCATTCGCTTGGCCAGCAGGAAGGCGGCGATCAGCGCCAGGATGGCGCAGACCACGGTGGTCTTGCTGACCAGCTTGCCGCCTAAGGGCTCGTGTTCGTTATGGAAGTTACCCATGGCGGCCTACTCCTCCGGATGCTCGTCTTCGACGTGGGCCGAACGCTTGGCCGCCCACACCAGGCCGGCGAACACCGCCGCCGGGGCCAGCATGCCGGAATACAGCGTGTGCTGGATGCCTTCCGACTGGGACGGGTACGACTTCTCCGGCAGATCGGGCATGCCCAGCTTGTCGAAGGCGACGCCCGACATGAACCGGAACTGGGTGCCGCCCACTTCCTTCTCGCCGTAGACGTGGTCGATATACGTGGCCGCCGCCTTCTCGTGGGTGTCGCCCGAACCGATGGTGCGACGCTCGAAGGTGGTCACCTCGCCGGGCTTGAGCGCGCGGCGCCGCGCGATCTCGGCGTTGATGGCGGTGATGGGGCCGAACACGGTGGCGCCGGTGGGGCAGACCTCGGCACAGGCCGGGATCTTGCCTTCCGCCTGGCGGTGGCGGCACATCTCGCACTTGCGGATCTTCGGCGTCGGCGTGTCGTACTCGGCCTGGGGAACGCCGAACGGGCACGAGGCGACGCAATAGCGGCAGCCGATGCAGATGTCCGGGTTGTAGCCGACGATGCCGGTCTGGGCGTCCTTGGTCATGGCCGAAACCGGGCAGACCGAGACGCAGGACGGGTCGACGCAGTGCATGCACGACTTCTTGACGAAGGCGAAGCCGTCCTTTTCCTGGTCCTTGGTGGCCGCGGTGCCGTCGGCATAGACCTTGATGACGTTGAACGTCTTCGGCCCGATGTCGATGGGGGTGTCCCACAGCTTGTCGGCGGTGTTGAAGTCCGGCGGCAGGTCGTTGGCTTCCTTGCAGCCGGCGACGCAGGCCTTGCAGCCGATGCACAGGGTCGAGTCATAGAGCAGGCCGACCGCGTTGGGCGGCATCTGCTTGTTCTCGCGGGCTTCGGCGGGGGCAGGGGAGGACACCACCGCCGCTGTCGCCAGCGCGGCGCCGCCCCCTGCGGCTCCCTTGATGAAATCTCGGCGCTTCAGGGCCATGACGGCTTACTCCCCATCGGTTCCCTGAGTGTCCTTCGACTCGGACTTGCCCAGATTGCCGGCCAGCTTGACGCCCGCGCCCACGGCCAGGCCGGCCACGCCGGCGACCAGAGCGGCCGAGCCCAGGCTGGCGCCCTCGCCCTTCTCCTCGACGATGCGCGGATAGGAAATCGGCGGGTTGGTCTTGAGGTCGGCCAGCGCGTGGATGGGCTTGGCGAAGCCGATGCCCTTCTCGGTGCAGCCGATGCAGGGATGGCCGGTCGCCACCGGCCACGAGGCCTGGCCGGCGTCGTTGAAGCCGATCGCGGGGCAGTTGGCGTAGGTCTCGGGACCCTTGCAGCCCAGCTTGTACAGGCAATAGCCCTTCTTGTGGCCGGCGTCGCCGAACTCCAGCGCGAAGCGGCCGGCGTCGAAATGGGCGCGGCGTTCGCAATTGTCGTGGATCAGGCGGCCATAGGCGAAGATCGGGCGGTTCTGGCTGTCCAGCGCCGGCAGCTTGCCGAAGGTCAGGAAGTGCACGACGGTGGACAGGAAGTTGTAGGGATTGGGCGGGCAGCCGGGGATGGTGACCACGTCATTGCGGCCCAGGGCCTCGCCCACGCCGGTGGCGCCGGTGGGGTTGGGCGGGGTCGACGGCATGCCGCCCCACGACGCGCACGAGCCGATGGCGATCACGGCGGCGGCGTCCTTGGCCACTTCGCGGGTCAGTTCCAGCGAGGTCTGGCCGCCGATCTTGCAGTAGATGCCGCCATCCTTCATGGGGATGGCGCCTTCCACCACCAGCAGGTACTTGCCCTTGTTCTTCGCCATGGCGGCCTTGCGGGCGGCCTCGGCCTGGTGGCCGGCGGCGGCGAACAGGGTCTCGTGGTAGTCCAGCGAGATGATCTCGAGGATCAGCTTCTCCAGGGTGGGGTGCTCGGCGCGCAGCAGCGACTCGGAACAGCCGGTGCACTCCTGGTGGTGCAGCCAGATGACCGAGGGGCGTTCCTTCTTGGTGATGGCCTCGGCGATCTGGGCATCGGCGCCCTTGGGCAGACCCATGGTGGCCGCCATGGCGGCGCAGAACTTCATGAAATCGCGGCGCGAGACGCCGAAACGGGTCTCGACGTCGGCTTCGATAATGTTGGCGCTGTCGTCGTACATCGGTCTACCCCACCTCTCCAAGGGCTTGGTCGGTGAACAGCGGGAGGTGGGTCGCCAAGGGGTATCGCGGCGGCGTCATCGCCGCCCGCTCCCTCGCTGGTCGCCTCCCGATATTCTTCTTCTCGGTTGCCTGTTTTCCTATCCGCAAGAGGCGTGCCAACTCCATCGGGTAGGCGATGCTGCACTGCGGGTGGGATGTAAGGGGTGGGTTTTCAAGGGGCTAGGGCGGAATTCCTGCATTTGCCAATAATTCAGGGGTGGGGGATATTGTGGATATAGTCTGACCATAGGTGGAAAGAATATTTCCATCGGTGTCGACCCAAATGGCGCCACAATTTGGGGGTGGAATTGCGAGCATGGGCTAAGGGTTGTCCTTGGCCCCGAGGGGAGAGAGAAAATGTCCCGCGTGGTTTCGGCCGCTGCCCTGCTTGTGTCCCTGGTGGCTCTGTCCGCGCCCGCTTTGGCCGATTGGCGCTACGACGAGGAATGGCGCTGGCGTCATCATCCGCCGCATTACCATCCCTATCCGCGCGAGGTGATCATGGTCTATCCGGCGCCGCCCCCGGTGGTGTATGCGCCCGGCCCCCGCGCGGTCTATGTGGACCCCACTCCCGTCCAGGCAATTCCCACCTCGCCGCCCTATACCGACCCCTCGGGCCGCTATTGCCGCGAGTACCAGAGCACCGTCATGGTGGGTGGCCAGGCCCAGTCCAGCTTCGGCACCGCGTGTCTGATGCCCGACGGGCAGTGGCGGATTGTCCAGTAAGCGACACGACAAATAGGTGCTGCCGGGGGTGATCGCCCCCGTCGGCAGCAGCGGCCTGCCGCTCGTCAGCGCGTTCGCGCGGGCAGGGGCGTGCAGGCGCAATCAATCCTCTGACATTGGACGCACGAAGATCAACGCGCCGGACGGCAGTCGCGGCGCGTGCCGTGCTTCGCCCGTGGGGCGAGCCGGGCTGGGGCATTGTTTCGAAAATACACTCGCGCGATATGGTATGGACGCCACGTCATTGGCAGTGATAGTGTACAAATCATGCGAATAACGCAATGCGCATGTGAATTAGGGGAGAGTGCCGATGTCGTTCACGAAGTTGATGGCGCGCGGCTGGCGCGCCGGTCTGGCTGCCCTGGCCGTGTTCGGGCTGGCCGGTGTGGCCCGCGCCGCCGACAAGGTGGACGAGCTGCGGATCGATTACGCCTATTACAATCCGGTCAGCCTGGTGCTGAAGGAAAAGGGCTTCCTCGAGCAGGACCTGGCCAAGGACGGCATCAAGGTGCGCTGGGTGCTGTCGCTGGGCTCCAACAAGGCGCTTGAGTTCCTCAACGCCAAGAGCCTGGATTTCGGCTCGTCGGCCGGCGCCGCCGCCCTGCTGGCCCGCATCAACGGCAATCCGGTCAAGTCCATCTATGTCTATTCCAAGCCGGAATGGACCGCGCTGGTGACCCAGAACGGCTCGCCCATCCAGAAGGTGGCCGATCTCAAGGGCAAGCGCATCGCCGCCACCCGCGGCACCGACCCGCACATCTTCCTGATCCGGACGCTCGCCGAGAACGGCCTGACCGAGAAGGACGTCAAGGTGGTGCTGCTGCAGCACCAGGACGGCCGCCTGGCTCTGGCCAAGGGCGACGTGGATGCCTGGGCCGGCCTCGATCCGCTCATGGCCCAGGCCGAGCTGGAGGACGGTTCCCGCATCTTCTACCGCAACGCCGAGATCAACACCTGGGGCGTGCTGAACACCCGCGAGGACTTCGCCGCCGACCATCCCGAGCTGGTGGCCAAGGTGCTGGGCGCTTACGAGAAGGCCCGCGCCTTCGCCCTCGCCAATTCGGCCGAGCTGAAGAAGATCATCGTCGAGCAGGCCAAGCTGACCGACGCGGTCGCCGCCCGCCAGCTGGAACGCACCGACCTGTCCACCGCCGCCATCGGCCCGCGCCAGCAGAAGACCATCGAGGGCGCTGGTGTCGCGCTCCAGCAGGCCGGCGTGGTTCCCGCCGACGTCAACGTCCCGGCCGCGGCTGCGTCGCTGGTGGACGCGTCCTTCGTCACCAAGCTGGGGGTCAAGTGAGCCAGTCCTCCGCCGCTTCCGCCGTCGCCGCCTCGCAAGGGGCGGCACCGGTGCGTTCCAAGGGATTGTTGGCCAAGGGATTGTCGGCCAAGTGGCTGATCGGCTTCATCCTGCCCGTCGGCCTGGCGTTGGCATGGGAGGTGGTGGTCGCCCTCAAATGGGCCGACGGCCGCCTGCTGCCGACGCCCTCCAAGGTCATCGGCACGCTGGTTGCCCTGGCTCAAAGCGGCGAGCTGCTGAACCACGTGCTGGCGACGCTGAAGCGCGTGGCCCTGGGCTTCGCCTTCGGCGTGCTGGCCGGCACCCTGCTCGGCGCGGTGGCCGGCTATTGGACGCCGGTGCGCCGGCTGATCGATCCCGCGTTGCAGGCGCTGCGCAACATCCCCTCCATCGCCTGGGTGCCGATGTTCATCCTGTGGTTCGGCATCTTCGAGACCTCGAAGGTGATCCTGATCGCGGTGGGCGTGTTCTTCCCCATCTATCTCAGCCTGTCGGGCGCCATCCTGGGGGTGGACCGCAAGCTGGTCGAGGTGGGCCGCATCTTCCGTTTCAGCCATCGCGAGATGATCACCCGCATCCTGCTGCCGGCGACCCTGCCCACCTATGTGATCGCGCTGCGCTCGGGCCTGGGCCTGGGCTGGATGTTCGTGGTCGCCGCCGAGTTCATGGGCGCCGAGGAGGGGCTGGGCTTCCTGCTGGTGGATGGTCAGCAGACCGGCCGCCCGGCGGTGATCCTGGCGTCCATCACCGCCTTTGCTGTGCTGGGCAAGCTTACCGATTGGCTGCTCGCCAGCCTCACCGCCCGGTTCCTGACCTGGCAGGATTCCTTCAAGCCGGCGGAGTAGGGACATGCTTGCCATTTCCAACGTCCACAAGCGCTACCCCAACGGCCTGGAGGCCCTGGCCGGTCTCGATCTGTCGGTTGCCGAGGGCGAGATCCTCGCCATCGTCGGCGGCTCGGGCTGCGGCAAGAGCACGCTGCTGCGCCTGATCTCGGGCCTGGACCGCGCCACCTCGGGCAAGGTCGAGCTGGATGGCACCGCCGTCACAGAACCCCGCCCCGAGATCGGGCTGGTGTTCCAGGAGCCGCGCCTGATGCCGTGGCTGACCATCGACCAGAACGTCGCCTTCGGCATCCGCCACCTGCCCCAGGTGGAGCAGAAGACCCGCGTGTCCGAGGCCCTGGCCCGCGTCGGTCTCAGCTCCCATGCCGGCCATTGGCCGCGCGAGCTGTCAGGCGGCCAGGCCCAGCGCGTGGCGCTGGCCCGCGCCCTGGTGGGGCGGCCCAAGGTGCTGCTGCTGGACGAACCGTTCTCGGCGCTCGACGCGTTGACCCGCAACGACCTGCAGGAGCATCTGCTGGACCTGTGGGCCTATGACCGCCCCACCATGATCCTGGTGACCCACGACATCGAGGAAGCCCTGTTCCTGGCCGACCGCATCGTCGTCATGCAGCCCAATCCGGGCCGCATCCGCGCCGAAGTGGTGCCCCCGCTGGCCCGCCCGCGCGATCGCCTGGACCCCGAATTCCTGCAATGGAAGTACAAGTTGCTGGCCGAGCTCGACCACGCCAGCCGCCGGCCCACGGGCGACGAGGTGTTCCCGGCGGCGGCCATCTGACGTTTTTCCCTCTCCCGCGCGCGGGAGAGGGTGGCGCCTACCGGCGAAGCCGGTGATTGTCTGATGCGCACTTCGCGCGCGGCCGGGTGAGGGAGCCGAGGACGAGGTGCTTTGCGGCTCCCTCACCCTCCCACCTTCGGCGGGCCCCTCCCTCTCCCGTGGAACGGGAGAGGGGTAGAACAGGCCGAACATGTGAATAGCTCCATGCAATATACGCACGTTGTGTGTTTTATGCTGTGCGCCGTACACTCATAATATTGTTGAATTCGCGGAACCGCCCCCATGTCCCTTCCCGAGATCTACCCCGTCCCCACCGGCTTTGCCGCCAACGCCCACGTGGACCAGGCGGCCTACGAGCACCTGTACAGCCAGTCGCTGGAGGACACGCCCGGCTTCTGGCGCGGCCAGGCGGCCTCGCTGAATTGGATCAAGCCGTTCACCCAGGTGTGCGACACCAATTTCGACCCCGAGGATTTGCGTATCCGCTGGTTTGCCGACGGCACCCTGAACGCCTCGGTCAATTGCGTCGACCGCCATCTGCCGGCCAAGGCCGATCAGCCCGCCATCCTGTGGGAAGGCGATGCGGCGGGCGAGAGCCGGGTGATGACCTGGGGCGAGCTGTCGGACAAGGTCAACCGCCTAGCCAACGTGCTTAAAGGTCTGGGCGTCGCCAAGGGCGACGTGGTCACCATCTACCTGCCGGTCATCCCCGAGGTGATGGTGGCCATGATGGCCTGCGTGCGCATCGGCGCGGTGCATTCGGTGGTGTTCTCGGGTTTCTCGTCGGAAGCGCTGTCCAACCGCATCGAGGATGCCGGCGCCAAGGTGTTGATTACCGCCGACGAGGGCCATCGTGGTGGCCGTGTCGTGCCGTTGAAGAAGAACGCCGACACCGCCATCGCCAACCGGCCCTCCATCAAGAACGTGGTGGTGGTGCGCCGCTCGGGCGCGCAGGTGCCGTTCACCCCTGGCCGCGATCTCTGGTACGACGAGGCCGTCGCGGCCGCCGAGCCATGGTGCGAGCCGGTGGAAGTGGGGGCCGAGGATCCGCTGTTCATCCTCTACACCTCGGGCTCCACCGGAAAGCCCAAGGGGCTGGTGCACACCACCGGCGGCTATCTGGTCCATGCCGGCACGTCGTGGCGCATCATCTTCGATTGGCATGAAGGCGATGTGTTCTGGTGCACCGCCGACGTGGGCTGGGTCACCGCGCACACCTACAAGATCTACGGACCGCTGCTGAACGGCGCCACCTCGGTGATGTTCGAGGGCGTTCCCACCTGGCCCGATTCGTCGCGTTGGTGGTCCATCATCGAGAAGCACAAGGTGGGCATCTTCTACACCGCGCCCACGGCTTTGCGCTCGCTGATGCGCGAAGGCGAGGGGCCGGTGCGGAAGCACGATTTGTCGAGCCTGCGCGTGTTGGGCAGCGTGGGCGAACCCATCAATCCCGAGGCCTGGCGCTGGTATCACTCGGTGGTGGGCGGCGGCCGCTGCCCCATCGTCGACACCTATTGGCAGACCGAGACCGGCGCCGTGCTGCTGACCCCCATTCCCGGCGCGGTGCCCAACAAGCCCGGCATGGCGGCCAAGCCCTATTTCGGCATCCGTCCCGAGGTGGTGGATTCCCAAGGCAACACGCTGGAGGGCGCGGGCGAGGGCAACATGTGCTTCCGCGGCTCGTGGCCCGGCCAGGCCCGCACCATCCTGCACGACCACGAGCGCTTCATCCGCACCTATTTCGCCCCCTATCCCGGCCGTTTCTTCACCGGCGACGGGGTAAGGCGGGACGAGGACGGCTATTACCGCATCTCGGGCCGCGTCGATGACGTCATCAACGTGTCCGGCCACCGGCTGGGCACGGTGGAACTGGAAAGCGCCATCTCGTCCCACCCGGCGGTCGCCGAATCGGCGGTGGTGGGCTACCCCCACGACCTCAAGGGCCAGGGTGTGTTCGCCTATGTGACCCTGAAGGAGGGACGGGGCGAGACCGAGGAATTGCGCAAGGAAATCGTCGATTGGGTGCGCGCCCGCATCGGTCCCATCGCCACCCCCGACGTGATCCAGTGGGCGCCGGCTCTGCCCAAGAACCGCGCCGGCAAGATCCTGCGCCGCATCCTCACCAAGGTGGCGGCCAACGATTTCGAGAATTTCGGCGACACGTCCACCGTTGCCGATCCGGCCGTAGTGGACGACATTGTTCGTCGTCGCCAAGAAAACCTGTCCAAGGAGGCTTAACCATAATGAACGCCGACGAACTTCGCTCCCTCCAGGCCCCGCTGAAGGACCAGTACAAGACCGATCCGGACAAGGCGGTCATCACGCTCGCGTCCAAGGGCGAGCTGGACAGCGACGACGTGGTCTGTCGCGTCGAGACCGGCAAGGCCCTGGTGGCTGCCGGTCTGCACCCGGCCACCGGCGGTACCGGCGCCTTCGCCTGTTCCGGCAACATGCTGCTGGACGCGCTGGTGGCCTGCGCCGGTGTGACCCTTAAGGCGGTGGCGACCGCCATCGACTTCAAGCTGCGCGGCGGTTCCGTCTCGGCCGAGGGTGATTTGGACTTCCGCGGCACCCTGGGCGTCGCCAAGGACGCGCCGGTGGGCTTCCGCGAGATCCGTCTCGCCTTCAACCTCGACACCGACGAGCCGCAGGAGCGTATCGACCAGCTGACCAAGCTGACCGAGCGTTATTGCGTGGTGTTCCAGACGCTGGCCAAGCCGCCGGTGATGAACCTCAAGGTCAGCCGCCATGGCTGACAAGGGCTGGCGGCCCGAGACCCTGGCGGCGCACGCGCTGGGGGCGGTGGATCAGGCGACGGGGGCGATCATTCCCCCCATCCATCCCTCCACCACCTATGAACGCGACGCCGATCTCGGCTACGCGCGCGGACGCTGCTATTCGCGGGCCGACAACCCGACCTACGACACCGCCGCCGACACGCTGACCGCGCTGGAAGGTGGCGCCAAGACGCTGCTGTTCGCCTCGGGCATGGCGGCGGCGACGGCGGTGTTCCAGGCCCTCGAGCCCGGCGATCACGTGGTGGTGCCCAAGGTCATGTATTGGGCCCTGCGCGCCTGGCTTTTGGGGTTCGCCACCCGCTGGGGCCTTGTGGTCGAGCCGGTGGAAACCGGCGACCTGGAGGCGATCAAGGCAGCGCTGAAGCCCGGCCGCACCAAATTGGTCTGGGTGGAAAGCCCGGCCAACCCGCTGTGGTCAGTCACCGACATCGCCGCGGTGGCCGACCTGGCCCACCAGGCCGGTGCCCGGCTGGTGGTGGATTCCACGGTGGCGACCCCGGTGCTGACCCGGCCGCTGGTGCTGGGCGCCGACGTGGTCATGCACTCGGCCACCAAGTACCTGAACGGCCATTCCGATGTGGTAGCCGGCACGCTCACCACCGCCCGCGAAGATGCGTTCTGGACCCGCACCAAGCAGGTGCAGGCCCAGATCGGCGGCGTCATCGGGCCGTTCGAGGCATGGCTGCTCCAGCGGGGCTTGCGCACCCTGTTCCCGCGTGTTCGCTGGCAGTCGGCCTCGGCCTTGGCCCTGGCCGAGAAGCTGGCGGCCCATCCCAAGGTGTCGGCGGTGCTCTATCCCGGCCTGCCCGGCTTCCCCGGCCACGACATCGCCAAGCGGCAGATGCAGGGCGGCTTCGGCGGCATGCTGTCGATCCGCGTGGCCGGCGGCGAGCAGGAGGCCGTCGCCGTGGCGGCACGGCTGAAGGTGTGGACGCGCGCCACCTCGCTGGGCGGCGTGGAAAGCCTGGTGGAACACCGCGCCAGCATCGAAGGCCCGGATTCGCCGGTGCCGCGCGACCTGCTGCGCCTTTCGGTGGGCCTGGAAGCGCCCGAGGATCTGTTCGCCGACCTGGCCGCGGCGCTGGGCTAGATTTTTACCAATTCGAAACTTAGCACCGTTATGCTGCACTGCAGCACGATAGAGCGTGCGCAGGAGAACCGTGATGACCTTGACCGACAAGCATATCGAGACTCTGAAGGACGCCCCGTTCATTCTCGGACGCTTCCCCGGCATTTCCCACGACTTGTGCCGCAAGGGGCTGCTGCGCTGGGTGGACGGCGCGTGGCACCTCACCCTTGAGGGCCGCCAGGTGCTGGCGGAAGCCTTGGTCCCCACCGCCGCCTGAGCCTAAATGGCTGCCGGCGGTGTGGCCTTCACCGCCGGGAGCCGACCAGATCGTGCCATTCGCGGTGGCGGCGCAGCCAGGCGGCGGCATAGCCGCAGATGGGCACCACCTTCAGATTTTCGTCGCGGGCAATGCGCATGACCCCTTCCATCAGCCGCCCGGCCGCTCCGGTGCCGCGCAAGGCGGGTGGGGCCTCCACGTGGGGGATGGCGAGGGTGTCGCCCTGGCGGCGGTAGGTCAGGAACACAACCTGGCCGTCGATCTCCAATTCATAACGGCCAAGCGTGGGATTGTCGCGGATGGCGGGGTCGGCGGCGGCGCCCATGGAATCTCCTCTCGAATGGCTGTTGCCTGTCATATATGGGGACGTCACGCGGGGATCATGACCCGGAACAGCGATCCCTTGCCGTGGACCGATTTCACTTCAAGTTGGTAGTTCAGGGCTCGGGCCAGACGCTCGACGATCGAGAGGCCCAGGCCGGAGCCCTTGGTCTGCTTGCTTTCACCCACCTGGAAGAATTCTTCCCAGATCAGCTCCAGCCTGTCCGGGGGGATGCCGATGCCGGTGTCCCACACCTCCAGGCACAGGTTGCCGTCGTGCCGGCGACAGGCCAGCAGGACGCCGCCCTTGTCGGTGTAGCGGATGGCGTTATGCACCAGATTGCGCAGGATGCGGGCCAGCATGTCGTGGTCGGTGGTGATGGTCACGTCGGGAAAGGCCGACCGGCGCAGGTCCAAGCCCTTCTCTTCGGCCGCCGGGCGGCATTCCAGCAAAACATGGTCCAGCAGGCTGGGTAGGTGCACCTCCGCCAGCTTGGGCGGGATGTCCCCGGCATCCATCCTGGCGATCTCGAATAGGCAGTCGATCAGGCCGGTCATGGTGCCGTGGGTCTGTTCCAGCCCGTCGATGTAGCGGGTGAGGTTGGGGTCGGTAGTGGCCTGTTTCAGCAATTCGATGCACCAGCCCTGGGCGTGCAGGGGTTGGCGCAAGTCGTGGCTGGCGCCGGCCAGGAAGCGGTTCTTGGCCTCAACCGATGTCTCAGCCACTTCGCGGGCTTGGTTCAGGGCGTCCTGCCGCTCGTGGTTCTGCCGGGCGGCCTCGTGCAGCACGGATTCCACCTTCTCGAACTCGACGATGGTCTGGCTGATGGGCGGCAGTTCGCGGTTCTCGCCCAAGGCCATCGCTCCCTCGGTCAAGCGGCCGGCGGCGGCGCTCAGGCGCTGCGACAGCACCACCGCCACCGACAAGGTGATGCCCAGTGCCGCCAAGCCGGCCACCCCCAGCGCCGCGAGCGGCAGGCGCAGGGGCGCGAGAAGGTTCTGCTCGGGCGTGCCGACCACCACCGTCCAGTTGGTGCCCTCCACCTTGTGGAAGAAGCTGTAGAGCTCGTCACCCTCCAGGCTGTGATGGCGGGATGCGCCGGATTGCTGGCTGGACTTGGCGATTTCCACCACCGCAGGCGAGGCCGACTTGCCCAGGTGCTGCTCCGGATTGAGGGTGCGGGCGATGAAACGGCCTTCGCTGTCGACGATGGCCGCCTTCCAGCCCGGCTTGAGCGGATTTCGATCGATGATGGCGCCGATCACCTCAAGATCGGTGGAGGTGCCCAGCACCCGGGGGCCGAAGCCGGTGTAGACCGGCACGTCGATGGTGATCAGCGGCCGTTTGGCAACCGCACCGACGACGACATCGGAAACGCTGACTTCGCCGGTTTGCAGCGCCCGCTTGTACGAGGTCGCTTCGGCCCGGCGGGGCAGGTCGGCGCCGAAGGGACGCCGCGTATTGAAAAGCTGCTCGCCGTCGGCGGTGGCCAAGCCGATGTGCTGATCCAGATCGGCCGCCAGCATGGAGGCGTGCTGGTAGGCTTCCTTGATGTCCTCGCGCGCCAGCGCCGGCGAGCGGGCCAGCACCTTCATGGCGGTGGCTACCATGCGCACGTGCTCGCCGACGTCGTCGGCCAACTGCGCTGCCAGGATGCGCGCCTCCTGTTCGGTGGCGTGGCGCATATCCACGGCCAGCCGCCAGCTGATGATGATGCTGAACAGCAGCACGGGAAGGACGGCGCCGACCACCAGGGCGGTGAGGAAGTTCTTCAGTGAGCGCATGGCGTCGTATTTGTAAATTTAGGCGCTTTGTTTTCACCTTAGACAGCGACGCACCAACACGCCAACGGTGCTTTGGTATACGAATGAAAATGATCCGTTCCCATCTCCACGTCTCGACCGCGGGCGGCGGCCCGGTGTAGGATAGCGTATTGGTAATACCACTGGGACCTCTCCCTTGACTTTGCTTCTGTTGATCGTTGCCGCCTTTGCCGCCGGCGCCATGAATTCCGTGGCTGGCGGCGGCTCGTTCCTGACCTTCCCATCGCTGGTGTTCGCCGGCATTCCCTCGGTCACCGCCAACGCCACCAACACGGTGGCGCTGTTTCCGGCCAGCCTGGCGGCCTCGTGGGCCTATCGCCACGACTTTCCCCGGCTGGAAGGCGTGGGCACCCGCATCATCGTCGCCGTCAGCGTGTTGGGCGGTGCCGCGGGCGCGCTGCTGCTGATCTTCACGCCCGAGCGCACCTTCAACGCGGTGGTGCCGTGGCTGCTGCTGGCCGCCACCCTGCTGTTCGCCGCGTCCAAGCGGCTGATGCCCTGGCTGCGCAGTCGCTTCACCGTCGGCCCCGTCACCCTGTGCCTGGTCCAGTTCGCCATCGCCGTCTATGGCGGCTATTTCGGCGGCGCCATGGGCATCATGATGCTGGCGCTGTTCGGGCTGTTCGGTATCAGCGACATCCATGCGGCCAACGCGTTGAAGACGCTGCTGGCTGGCTTGCTCAATGCGGTGGCGGTGGTGTGTTTCGTCGCGGCCGGACAGGTGGCGTGGGCGCCGGCGGCGATCATGTTGCTCTCGTCGGTGGCGGGCGGCTATCTGGGTGCCCGCGTCGCCCGGCGCATGGACCCGAACCACGTGCGTGCCGCCATCATCCTGATCGGCATCGGCATGACAGTGGCCTTCTTCCTGCGCCAGTTTTGAGAAAAAGGGACCCGGCGATGCCGGGTCCCCTTCGCCGGCGTCTCAGTAGCGGGCGTCCTTGGGCTTGCCGCCGTTGGGCCAGTCCTTGACCTTGGCGGGGAAATCGGGACGCGGCTGGTGCGAGAAGTACTCGGCCACGTCCAACGCTTCCTGCTCGGTCATGGCGCCGCCCTGGCCCAGCAATCCGTTCAGGCCATGGGCCACCGGCATGTTGTTCAGCACGAAGGCGGCAGCCGTGTAGGTGCGGGCCATGCCGGCGCCGACGTTGAACGACTTGTCGCCCCACAGCGGCGGAAACACCATCTCGCCGCGGGCATCGGTGATGCCCTCGCCGTTGGCACCGTGGCAGCTGGCGCATTGCTGGTCGTAGACTTTCTTGCCGTTAACCGGGTCGGGCAGCAGGTCGGCGTTGATCTTGCCGATGCCCTTGCCGGCGATGTTCAGCTTGCCCTTCTCCTTGGGCAGCCCCGACGACAGCCATTCCATGTAGGCCAGCATGGCCTTCATTTCCTGCGAGTCCGACTTCAGCGGCTTGCCGTTCATGGAGCGCAGGAAGCAACCGTTGATGCGCTCGGCCAGATTGATCTCGCGGCCGGCGCGCGGGGCGTATTGCGGGAAGGCGTTCCAGGTGCCGAGGAAGGGCGAGCCGAAAGCCACCTTGCCGCCCAGCAGGTGGCAGGACGAGCAGTTCATCTCGGCGCCCACGTTGTCGGGCAACAGGCGTTTGGTCTCGGTCATCAGCCGCTTGCCGTACAGGATCTGGGCGCCCTGCTCGGTCTTGGGGATAGCGCTGTCGCGCGGTACCGAGAACGGCAGCGGGGCGGCGTCCTCGGCCCAGGCGGGCGCCAGGGTCGCGGCGATGGTGGCCAGGCCCGCCAGCAGGGATTTGGTCAGGGTTTGCATGATGGGCTCCTCGGGCTCACGGACGGGCGGGGGAATGGCCGGCGGATTTGCGCGCCTCGGCGACGTCCTTGGGCCGCACCGGCGGGGCGTTGTTGCCCCACGAATTGCGGATGAAGGTCAGCACCTCGGCCACCTCGGTGTCGCTCAGACGGGCGAGGACGGGCATGGCATACGCTGTCTCGCCGCCTGCGGTCGCGGCCATACGGCCGCCGGCCAGCACGACTCGGATCAGCGAGCCGGGATCGTCGGGCAGCACGGCGGAATTGCCGGCCAGGGCGGGGAAGATCTTCGGCACGCCGTCGCCGTCGGCCCGGTGGCAGCTCTGGCAGAACTCGGCATAGGTGACGGCGCCGGGCTTGGCATAGTCGCCCTGGCGCAGGGCGTCGAAGGTGGCGTCGCCCTCCTTGCCGGCATAGGCCTTGCCAGCCTTGGCCGGCAGCGACTTCAGGTAGTGGGCCATGGCCGCCAGGTCCTGGTCGGGCATGTGCTGGGTGGAGTGGCTGATCACCTCGGTCATGCCGCCAAAGGCGGCCGTGCGCGGGGTGCGGCCGGTCTTGAGGAAGGCGACGATCTCATCCTCGCCCCAGTCGCCCAGGCCGGTGCCCTGGTCGGCGCGCAGGCTCTTGGCGAACCAGCCGTCGATGCTGCCGCCGGCTAGGAAGTGCTCGCCGTCGGTGGCGCCCAGGGCCTTTTCCTGGAAGCCCAGGCCGCGCGGCGTATGGCACGAGCCGCAATGGCCCGGCCCTTCCACCAGATAGGCGCCCCGGTTCCACACCTCGTCCCGGCCGGCCACCGGCTGGAACGGCTTCGATTCCACGAATACCTTGTTCCACACCGCCAGCGGCCAGCGGATCGACAGCGGCCACGGGATGTCGCCGGGCCGGTTGGGCTGCTCCACCGCCTCGACACCGTTCATGAACCAGGCGTACAGCGCCTTCACGTCGGCATCGGTGAGCTTGGCGTAGGACGGATAGGGCATGGCCGGATAGAGCCGATGGCCGTCCTTGGCGACGCCTTCGCGCACCGCACGGGTGAAATCGCCGTAGGTGTAGTCGCCGATGCCGGTCTTGGCCGAAGGCGTGATGTTGGTGGAATAGATGGTGCCGATGGGCGTCGTCATGGGCAGGCCGCCGGCGAAGGGCTTGCCGCCCGGGACGGTATGGCAGGCGATGCAATCCGAAGCGATGGCGACGGCGCGCCCGGCCTCCACCACCGGGTCGGCCAGGCCCAGCGCGGGCGCCGCCAGACCCCAGGCCAGGGCCGTTGTCAGCAGAATACGGTTCATGGGAGCGCGCTCCTTTCAGGCTTATGCCCGAAAGGCTAGTCCGTGTGCTCTGCCATCGGTATTGGGGTAAGCCCGCGAGAGGGCTTAGGGTTTACCCTAGGATCATGCCAGCGGAGGCTGTGGGGCTTCCAATATGTTTTGCTTCGTCATGGCCGGGCTTGGCCCAGCCATCCACGAGCCAGCGGCCGGGACAAAGTGGGGGGCACTACGTGGATGCGCGGATCAAGTCCGCGCATGACGACTGTTCCAGGCGTTGGAACGCTCATGGTGTTTAAGACGCGGCCACCAGCATGCGGGTCAGGTCGGCGACGGAATCGGCCGCCATCTTCTCCATCACGTGGGCGCGGTGGGCCTCGACGGTCTTAATGGAGATGTCCAGTTCGTAGGCGATCACCTTGTTGGGCTTGCCCTGGGCCACCAGCTCCAGCACGGCGCGCTCGCGGCTGGTCAGGCTGTCCAGGCGCTGGCGTACGCGGGTGGTGGTGGCGGCACGGCCGCAGGCCTCGGTGCTGTGCCGCAGGCCCTCGGCCACATGGTCCAGCAGGAGCTGGTCGTTGCATGGCTTTTCCAGGAATACCACGGCGCCGCCGCGCATGGCCTCCACCGCCATGGGAATGTCGCCGTGGCCGGACAGAAAAACGATGCTGAGCGACGAACCGGCGCGGTTGAGCAGGGTCTGCAATTCCAGTCCGCTCATGCCCGGCATGCGCACGTCCAGCACCAGGCAGCCGGGCCGGTCGGTCCGGTGGTTGGCCAGGAAGGCCTCTGCCGAAGGGTGGCATTCCACCGCGACGCCCAGCGACTTCAGCAGGAAGGCGAGGGAATGGCGCATGGCCTCGTCGTCGTCCACCACGTGGATCGTGGGGGAGCAGGGCTCGGTCGAGCCGCAGCGGCCGCAGGTCATGGCAGGTTCTCCGATGCGACGGGAATGGTGAAGCGGAAGCAGGCGCCCCCTTCGCTCTCATCGGCCCACAGCCGGCCGCCATGGGCTTCGATGATGGAGCGCGACAGCGACAGGCCCAGGCCGAGGCCGTCCGGCTTGGTGGTGAAGAACGGCTCGAACAGATGGTTGCGGGCGTCCTCGGACAGGCCGGGACCGCTGTCGCTCACCGTCACCTCCACGAAGCCGTCATCCCGGGGGCGGGTGGCGATGGTCGTTTCCCGGCGCGGCTGATCGGCCATGGCGTCGGCGGCGTTCTTCAGCAGGTTCAGCACTACTTGTTCCATCTGCACCCGATCGGCGCGGACCAAGGGGCACGTCCCGGCCAGCCGGATGGAGACGACCACGCCTTGTCGCGCGGCCGTGGCCTGGAATAGGCCCAGCGCCTCGCGCACCGGTTCGTTGAGGTCGAGGGGCTGGGGCTCGGGCACCCGCTTGCGGACGAAGGCGCGCATCCGCTTGACGATGGCGGCGGCGCGCTCGGCCTGTCCGGTGATGCGGTGCACCGCCTCGGCCACGCCTTCGGAATCGGTGCCGGCGGCCAGACGGCGCTCGCAGCCGCTGGCGTAATTGGCGATGGCGGCCAGCGGTTGGTTGATTTCGTGGGCCAGGCTGGACGCCATCTCGCCCAGCAGGGCCAGGCGGGCGCCGTGCTCCATCTCCTCGCGCTGGCGGCGCGCCTCCTCGTGGGCGCGCTTCAGTTCCTCGGTACGGCGGCGCACCAGATATTCCACCCGCGCCACATGGAGCACCCACCACAGCGCCCCCAGCACGGCGATGGCCAGCCACGGCCAGTTGTCGTGCAGGATTTCGGTGGCCGAGCGATGCCGCAGATGCGCGTAGGGGCCGATCTTCAGCGCGCGGAACAGCTCGTGTACCGGCTGGTAATCCGCCGGCACGGTCCAGGCGTGGTCATCCTCGCCGGGCATGGACAACAGGGCCAGCACTACCCGCTTGGCCAGCCGCTCGGGCGTGTGGGCCAGCTTGGCGAAGGGCCAGTCGGGGTAGGCGCGGGTGGAGACCATGCAGGGGCTGCCGGGCGCCATGCGGGCATCGAGGATGCGGAAGTCCTCCAGCCGGATGCGGCTCTCGGCGGCCATCTGCTCCAGCAGGCAGGCGCGAATGATGCCGGCATCGGCCTCGCCCGAGGCCACCTTGGCGACGATGGCCTCCATGGGGAAGCCCAGGAAATCCAGTCCGGCGGTTTGCGTGAACGGGTCGACACCCTGCTCGGCCATCTCGCGCCAGGCGATGCGGAAGCCGCCAAACGCCTCGGGCGCCACGGCGGCCAGGCGGGTGTCGCGCAGATCGGCCAGCCGGCGCAGGTCCTGGCGGGCGGCGCGCACCACCACCGTCGAGGCCACCGTGCGGGCTCTCAGCGCGTCGCCACTGCTGGCTAGGCTGGCGATGCGGACGATGCCCTGTTCGGCCTCCAACTCGACGTACTGGCCGGGATTGGTAATGACGAAATCCACCGTTCCGGCACGCACCGCCTCGGCCATGCCGGCCAGATCCAGGGGCACGGCGCGGACGCGGTAATCGGGCAGCCGCGCCGTTAGTTGGCGCAGGGTCGGTTCCCATTCCGCGGCGGCGCGCTCGGCGCCACGGAAGGCCAGCACGCCGATGCGCAGGTCAGGGGGCTGGGCGCCGGCGGCCAGCGGGGCACACAGCAATGCAAGGGCAAGCAGCCCAAGCCTGATCAGGATCGCTCCACGGGGCATGGCGGCGATCTTGCCACGGCCGCCCCGGAAGTGCCAACCCGCGCCCGATGCCGAGCCTCTATAGCCTCATGCTGTCGCTACGACAGCAGGGTCAGGCCGTATTCAGCCAGCACCCCATGCAGGCGCTGCCTCAGGACGCCAAGCTGTTCCGGGGTGGGAGCCTCGCATCGGGCCACCAGCACCGCCTGGGTGTTGGAGGCGCGCAGCAACCACCAGCCGCCCATTTCGTCGACGCGCACGCCGTCTATGTCGTTGACCACGGCGCCGGATGCCTTCAGCCGCTCCTTGACCGATTCGATGATGGGGAATTTGCGGTCTTCCGGGCAATCGATGCGCAACTCCGGGGTGTTGACCGCCTTGGGCAGGCTATTATAGCGCTGGCTCAGGGTTTCGCCCTGCCCGCGGGCGACCACGCCGAGCAGGCGCACGGCGGCATATAGCGCGTCGTCGAAGCCGTAATAGCGGTCGGCAAAGAAGATGTGACCGCTCATTTCGCCGGCCAGCAGGCAGCCGATTTCCATCATCTTGGTCTTGATCAGGGAGTGGCCGGTGCGCCACATCAGCGGCTGGCCGCCCAGGCGAGCCACTTCGGCGAACAGCGCATTGCTTGCCTTGACGTCGGCCATGATGGTGGCGCCGGGATAGTTCCGCAAAACGTCGGCGGCCAACAGCATCAGGATCTGGTCGCCCCACAGGATGCGACCCTGGCCGTCGACCACGCCGATGCGGTCGCCGTCACCGTCGAAGGCGACGCCAAGATCGGCGCCGCGCCGGCGCACCTCTTCCTGCAGAGCGACAAGATTGTGCGGCTCGGTCGGGTCTGGATGATGATTGGGGAAACTGCCGTCGATGGTGCCGAACAGCACGGTGTGGCTACCGGGAAGCCGCGCCACCAGGTCGCGCACCACGTCGCCGGTGGCGCCGTTGCCGCAATCCCACACCACGGTCAACGGCCGCTTCCCGTCGTAATCCTGCAGCAGGCGGGCGACGTATTCGCGCGCGACGGGACGGCTTTCGATTCTGCCACCGGTGTCGCTCCTCAGCTCATTGCTCTCGGCCAGGCGGCCCAACTCGCGGATATCCGAACCGAAGAAGGGCTTGCCGCCCAACATCATCTTGAAGCCATTGTGGTTGGGCGGGTTATGGGATCCGGTGACCATGATGCCGCCATCGGCTTTGGTGATTGTGGCAGCGTAATACAGCATCGGGGTGGGGCCGCAGCCGATGTCGTCCACCACGCATCCGGTGGCGGCCAAGCCGCGACTGAGGGCCTGGGACAGCGCGGGCGAACTGGTGCGGCCGTCGCGGCCCACGCACACCCGCAATCCGCCCCGACGATGCACCAGGGTGCCGAAGGCGCGTCCGATACGCTCGGCGTCGGCTTCGAACAGGGTTTCCCCCACGATGCCGCGGATGTCGTATTCGCGCAGGATGGTGGGGTGCAGGGCGTGTGACGGTGACGGTTGATCTGTGCGCATGGGGCCCCCTGTGGCTGGCGGAATAGGCGGCACGTCACACGCGCCCATAATTGTCCTCGACGCGGACGATGTCGTCCTCGCCCAGATAGCTGCCCGATTGCACCTCGATCAGGTGCAGCGGCACCTTGCCTGGGTTCTCCAGGCGATGCATGGCCCCCAGCGGGATGTAGGTGGACTCGTTCTCGCGCACGATCTGGGTTTCGCCGTCGCGGGTGACCAACGCCGTGCCGTTGACCACCACCCAGTGTTCGGCGCGGTTGAAGTGCTTCTGGAGCGACAGGCGGGCGCCGGGGTTCACCGTCAGCCGCTTGACCTGGAAGCGGTCGCCGTTGTGGACCGACTGATAGAAGCCCCAGGGCCGATAAACCCGGCTGTGGGTGGTCAACTCGCTGCGGCCGTCCTTCTTCAGGCGTTCGGTGATCAGCTTGACGTCCTGGGCATGGGCATGATCGGTGACCAGCACGGCGTCGTCGGTGACCACCACCATGAGATTTTCGACGCCGACCACCGCGGTCAGTCGCCCCTCGGTGCGGACATAGCAATTGCGCGCCTGTTCGGCGACAACGTCGCCAAGCAGCGCATTGCCGTTGCCATCCTTGTCGGCCACGTTCCACATCTCGTTCCAGGCGCCGAGATCGGTCCAGGCCACGTCGCAAGGAATGGTCGCCGCTCGTTTCGTTTGTTCCATCACGGCATAGTCGATGGAAATGGAGGGCGACGCGGCAAAGGCCTCGGCCTCCAACCGGAAGAAGTCATGGTCGATCGAGCCCTTCGCGACCGCTCGTTTGACCGCTCTCACCACATCGGGGGCCCAGGCCTCCAGTTCGGCCAGGATCTGACCGGCCGAGAACATGAACATGCCGCTGTTCCAGAAATAGTCGCCTTGCTCGAGGAAAGCCTGGGCCCGTTCGGCATTGGGCTTTTCGGTGAAAGCGGCAACCTCGAACAGGCCGTAATGGCCGGCCAGGTGTTCGCCCCGGCGGATATAGCCGAAGCCGGTCTCGGGGCGCGTGGGCTGAATGGAGAAGGTTACCAGCGCCCCGTCGCGGACGGCGGGATAGGCTTGGTCAAGCAGATCGAGGAAGCTGGCAACATCGCCGATCAGATGATCGGACGGCACCACCAACAGGACCGCGTCGGGATCGCTCTCCGCGGCGAACAGGGCCGCGGCGGCGATCGCCGGGGCGGTGTTGCGCGCCACCGGTTCCAGCAGCAGCCCTTGCGGCTTGCATCCAAGGACCCGCATCTGCTCGGCGACGATGAAGCGTAGCGCCTCGTTGGTGACGACGATGGGCGGCGCGAAGCGCGCCACATCCTCGAACCGCTTCACCGTGTCCTGAAGCAAGGACATCGGCCCGGTCAGCGGAAGCAGCTGCTTGGGGAAATGCTCGCGCGACAGCGGCCACAGCCGGGTGCCGGCGCCGCCGGTCAGCAGCACCGGAGTAACCGGGCCCGGCGGTACGGGTTTGGCCTTGATCATTCGTTACACCCCCTCAGGCGGCGGAGGGTGGCCGGGGCTTCACGGGCCCGGGCCATCTCCTGGCGAATCACAAGGGGATGACGGCAGCGATCCGGCGTCCAAGACGGATAGCGCCACGGTGTCGAGATTGGTCCCCTCTGCGCAGTAGGTGACGGCCGCCCCCTGGCATTGCAACCAGCGCCCATGGCATGGCCGACAGGTCGCGGCAGAGCCACCCGTGGCGCTTGGCACTAAGCAGTCCGGCTGAACCCGTCCCAAGGGCCGGCATCGGCGGTCACCGCCCCACCCGGATGGTATCGCGGTCGGGGGGCTGAATTTCCAATTGGAGAAATCAGTAAATTAATGAGTAACCATTAATGATATTGCCGAACAAATGGATATCTCTGGAATAGCTAATTCCACCGCAAAAGACGTTTTGATGAATTGCGTGAGGTTCTGCCTAATGGCCGTATCTGTAGTGCGCGATCAAAATATCTGGAGTAATCCGCGATGGGATTTCTTTACTCGTCCGTGCCTCTTGGCGTGGCGATTCGAAGGGCTGCCTTGGATGCCCTGTACCTTTCACGCGCACACACCATTTCCCCTCGCAGGTTCGGGGGCGGCGGCATCATTTTCTGCGGCCATAGAATCTGCCCCTCTTCACCTGACTCGTTCCAACCGAATCGGGGGCTAGAGTGTTCCCCCCAATTCCTTGAGCAGATGCTGACCTTTCTCGCCCACGAGGGCATTCCCGTCGTGACCCTGCACGAGGCGCTCACGCGCGCGGCGCAAGGCGACGGGAACTGCGTCTGCTTTACCTTCGACGACGGCTATCGGGATAATTTCGAGGTCGCGCTCCCGATATTCCAGCGCTTCAACGCGCCCTTCACCGTCTTCCTCACCACCGGCTTCATCAACCGCACCGCCACCATGTGGTGGTCGCTGGTCGAGGAGGTGCTAAGGGAAAATACCGAGGTTTTCCTGCATCACAGGGATGGGGGCCTCACCTTGCCCACCGGGACGATTGCCCTGAAGCGTTCCGCCTTTAAGGTTCTGCATGGCCTCTTCATCGCGGCATCCGCCAGCGAGCGCGAGAGGATGGCGGCGCAACTGGCCGATCGTTATGGTGCCGACCTGCTGGCGCGCCACCGCAATCACGCCATTACCTGGGACATGGCGCGGGAAATGGTGGCGAGCGGTCTGGTGGAATTCGGCTGCCACACGGTAACCCATCCCATGATGAGCCGGTTGTCCGACATCGAACTGTACGACGAGGTGGTGGCTTCGGCCTCCGAGATCGAGCGGAAGACGGGGCGGGCGCCAATCCTGCTCGCCTACCCTTACGGCAATCTCGGCGCGCGTGAGATGGTTTTGACCGAAAAGCTTGGCTTTTCGGCGGCGGTGACCACGCGCCCGCAGGTGCTGACCCCCGCCACCCCGCACACCCCCTTCGCCATTCCCCGGGTTTCGCTGGACGGTCATTACCAGGCGCTGCGCTACATCAAACTTTTTCTGTCGGGCCTCCCCTTCATGCTCGGGCGGCTGGCGCCATCCTGATGCGGCAGCACGACCCCGCCACCATGTGGCGGGGTCGTGCCATGGGTGCGGGGGCAGAAGCCCCTCGTGCGTGAGGATCTTGGGGGGCTATTTCAGCTTCGGCCCAGGGATGGTGTCGCCGGTGGCGTAGGCGCGGATGTAGTCGATCTTCATCTCGGCGGGGAATTGGGTGCTGGAATTGGGGCTGCCCGGCCAGGTGCCGCCGACCGCCAGGTTGGCGATCAGATACATGGGCCGGTGCATGTCAGCCGGAGTTGGTTGGCTCCACACCGCCTGGCCGTCGAAGTAAAAGGAGATGGTCTGCGGCCCCCACAATACGCCGTAGGTGTGGAAGCCGATGGTCATGTCGCCCACTCGGGTCCCGATGCCGTTGCCGGCCGGTTTGTTGATCGTGCTGGCGCCGTGCAGCGAGGTGTTCAAGGCGGTTGGATGATCGCCGATCATTTCCATGATGTCGATTTCCTGCGGCGCGTTCATGTCGACCGGGTCGTGGGCGAGCATCCAGAACGCCGGCCACAGGCCCTTGCCCGCCGGCAATTGCGCCCGCATCTCGAAATAGCCATAGGTTTCCGAGAAGGAATGGGCCGAGCTGATCATGCCCGAGGTATAATCCAGGTTGTTGATCTGCGGCTTCAGCGTGGCGCTGGCCGGCAGGGCGGTGATGTGGAGGACGCCGTTCTGGATCGAGAAGGGGGTGATACCCAGCTTTTTGTAGCCCGGGTCGATGTAGAACTCTTGCTCTTTATTGTCGGCAAGGGTGCGGTCGCCCCAGGCGTAGGTGGTGTCCCAGATGCCATGGGGATTGGCGGCCGTCCGCAGGCTCAGCCTGTCGAATTCATCAGCGAAGACCAGATGGAAGGTGCTGATGTCCAAGGATGCCATGGAAAAGCCCCTGCCGCAGAACAGGTGATGGGGTTAACCGCTGGTGTTCGATCGCAGAGGCTGCCCCGGCAGGCGTGCCGTCAGCAGGGTTCCTCTTGGGGGGAGTGTCGGTTTGGCCGCCTGGATGCTTGCCCGCATGGTGCTGGCGAGGACGTTGGTTCTGACCACCACATAGACCAGGAACTCGGTCATCAGATGATTGCCGCCCCAGGCCTCGTTTTCCGACAGATTCAGCACGGCGTAGAAGGTAACGAAGCCAACGACCCAGTCCCAACAGGGCGTCAGAGGGAGCGGGGAGGTCTTGCGCAGCCGAATCGCGCGCCTGAGCAGGAGGACGATCGCCGCTGCTAGAAGCACCGGTCCGAAAATGCCGACGCCCAGAGTGAGTTCCAGAAACCCGTTATGGGCATGGGGGGTCGCCAGATTGGTGCGCGCAAATAGCTGTTCGCTTCCGCCGTTTGGTCCCATCCAGAATGCACCGCCGTAGCCATATCCGAGCCACGGCCGTTCCGCGATCATCTCGCTGACGAATGCCCAGATTGTCGTGCGGCCCGAGAGGGTGCTGTCCCGCCCCAGGACGGACGTCATTTCCGCCAATTCCAACTGAGGCAGGATAATGGCCGCGAAAACGACCAAGGCGATCATAACGCTGGCGATCATTGCCAGTCGCGCCCCGTCGAGAGACGACGAGAAACGCATTGCCAGCATGGCGACCAAGGCGATGACAAGTGTCGGCGCGGGCGTTGCAGAATGGCTGAGGATCAGCGCCGCTGCGCATGCGACGGCCAGCAGGCGGAGTGAATTCTTCGGCAAATCGAACCGATAACGCGCTTCCATAAGGCGCGCGACGACGATCAGAAAGAACAGCGCCGCAGCGCCGCCCATTTCGTTTTTGTGGGTGTACACGCCCCGCAGCCGCCCTTCTGCATCGAGGCCGAGCGACGGCAGTAGGGCCGCGACAAGCAGCGAGGCCACCAGCACCATTGCGGCGACCCGCGACATCAGGCGCAGCATTTGGCTGAAATCGAAGCGCAGGCCGGAATACAGGCCCAGCAGAACGGTGCCCAGCAGCGCCCCACACCGCCGCACTACCAGGGCGGGGGCATCCGTCGAGAGGGCCGAGAGGAGGCACAACGTTATCAGCAAGGCCAGCGGCCAGCCCAGATGCACGAGCGTCCGCAGCCGGATATGGGCCAGCATCAGCACGCCACCCAGGGCGTAGAGCAGGGCGAAGATAATCTGGTTGGTGCTGTCGCCTTCGACGGAGAGGACGCCTGCAGCCTGCAGGGAATTAAGTTCCAACGGCTGATTGCCAACCAGGAACGGCATGGCGTTGAAGGCAACCAAGGCGAAGAAAAAATACCAGCGCTCGATTGATGTCGGCATGGCAGGCCTCACCTCGGTGCGCGGTCAGCGCCGCTGATATGGGCGAGCGCCGCGCGCAACGCCGATGGCCGGAAGGTGGCCCGCACGTCCAGCCCTGGGATGTGGCGCGCAACTCCCCAAGCATAAAACAAGAGCAGAAGAAGCTCGGCCGTAATCGCCGAGATCGCAGCCCCATCAACCCCCCAATATGGCATCAGGAAAAAACTGGTGCCGATACTGGCGGCGGCGGCGCCCATGTAACGTATCTTGCGTGAGATGTGCTCTCTGGGCGAGAACACCGATCCATAGGCGTGTTGTACAAAGCGGATTGGGATGGCGAACGAAAGTATGGTCAGTATGTGGGCGGCAGATGTGTAGCGTTCGCCAAACAATAATGTAATTACTGGTTGCGCTATGACGTTTATGGTCATCATGAGCAATATGCCAACGACAAAATGTGCGGCTACGCCGACATGGAAAACTGCTGAAAACATCTTCCTATCTTGAGACCACCAACGGAATATCTTTGGTGCGAGGTATTTCTGATAGATGACGTTTGGTATCAAATAAATCGCCGATACGACAAGATAAGCAGCGTTGTAATTGGCTGCCATCTCGGGTCCGAGCGAGTTCTCAACCAGAATGACTAGGCATTGTGAATAGATGAGATAGAAAATAGTGACCATCGCATAGGGGTACGCCCCCGTGAATGCCGACCATACCCCCGGTATGGACGTCTGTGTTTCGGCCGAGCGGTCATGGCCGACCAGCCGGATATGGCCGCGTCGGACCTGATCGGCCGAGACGACTGAGATCGCAGCCAGCAACACGCCAACCAAGGCATGGCCTGTGAGGATGGGGGCGAGTTCATGGAGTCCGGCCGCGAACACCACGACGACGACCAGCACCCGTCCAAGCGGCACCAGCATCTGCCACAGGGCCAGCAGTCGATACCGCTCTTCCAGTTGAAGCCGCGCCGCGGTGATTTCAGTTAGGCTTTGCCCCAGCAAGATGGGAGCCGCCAGCGTCGCGATCCACAGAGGGCCCGGGGAACTGTCGAAGCCGTGCGTGATGATGTAGCCGGTCAGCACCAGGACGGCGAAAGCCGTGGTTAATGCGCAGGCTCTCATTGTGGGGGCGACCCAGCGCAGCGCGCCCCACCCGTTCTTGCCGAACAGATGCAGCCAGAACGAATCGATGCCGCCATTCGCCAGCGGCGTGGCCAGGTTGACCGCTGCCATCAGTGCGGCCAGGCGCCCGTAATCCGCCACGCTCAGGCCGCGCACCAGTATGAACTGCATGGCGAAGGCGAGCAGGGCATTGCCGGCCGTGCCACACAGCAGGATCAGGATGCGGGTCAGCGTTCCACGCAATGGCTATACCCCGCATTAGAGTTTTGTTGCGGGGCCGAGGCGGTGCGGGGGGCGAACCCATAGACCGCACGATACGACGCCGCCATGAGCTCCGGCGCATATTCGCGCTCGGCGCACTGGCGGGCGGCCCGGCTCATGCGTGACAACAGTGCATCATCGCCGAGCAGCGCCTGCAGCCGGTTGGCATAATCCGGGACCGAGAGCGCCGGCACCAGGAAGCCGGTCTCGCCCTCTACCACGATCTCGTTCGTGCCGGGAATGTCGGAGGCGACCGTGGGCAGGCCGAGATGCATCGCCTCGATCGGCGCCAGCGGGTGGCCCTCCCAGCGCGACGGCAACACCAGGACGCGGCAACGCGCCAACAGGCGCAGCGCTCCGTCGCGGTCCTGTTCGCCCTGCAGGTCCACCTGTCCGGCCAGCCCTTCGGCGGCAAGACGTTGCCGCAAGTCCTGCTCCAATTCTCCCCCGCCGATCACGCAGAGGGATGGCTGCGACGGCCGTATGGCTTTCAGGACGTCGGCCAGGATAAGGGGGTTCTTCTGGTGGTGCAGCCGGCCCAGAAAGCCGATGTCATAAACCTTCTCCGACGAGAACAGGCCGGGGTCCACGACAACCGCGTTCTTGATGATCTGCGAGGATGGCGCCAGGGCCGTCAGGCGATAGCGTTGCCCGATCAGGCTGTCGGCGGCCGATACGAAGATCGTGCATGCCGCCCGCGCCATGATGAAGCCTTCGGCGGCCCAGGCCAGTTCCCGCAGGCCATGCGGCTTGTGCGGGAAATGAAAGCCATGGACGGTATAGACGAACTTCCGGTGCCGTCCAGGCGCCACCAGGCCAGGCGCCACCAGTGCGGCCGGCAGCCCTGCGCGGGCACCATGGGCATGGACGATGCCGGCCCCCAGGTCGCGCAGATGGGCGGCAATGGAACGGGCGGCCGCCAAGGTGTTGCCGCGGCGTGAGAAATCGGCGCTCCGCACCTCGATCCCCGCCGCTGCGGCCTGCCGTATGAGCGGGCTATCGGTCTGCGTGATGATGGCGCTCTCGTTCCCGCCGGCCGTGAGCAGGCGTGCCAGGGTCAGCACGGCTGTCGCCCCGCCGCCGGGACGGCCGTCCCCGATGATATGGACAATTCTAGGGGGCAAGGAGGCGCTCTCCGATTTGGATGCCGCAATCGTTGCCGTGGATGTCGTGTCATTAACCGCAGCGCCAATATGGAAATCGCCAGTATTGCGGTCTTATTCCTTTAACGGACGGCCGTGCTTGAACCAGATTCGACGCCAGGAGTGCTTGCATCCATTGGCATAGCGAGCGAGCGCTTTGGCGGGCGGGGCCGCCGACACCATAAAGGGGATGTGCTCACCCCTATGCGCGGAAGGCTTATCCCCATGCGGGTTAGCCGTGGCGCATTAGGGAATCCGTGCTGCGATTGAGTCTTAGCGCATATCGGCGAATGAGTAAGTTACGGCCGGTCTTGGTCTGTGTTTGAGTTCGCGGCACCTCGGCAGTTGGCGGGGCGCTTGATCCCGCGGCGGAGAGGGGCACGCCCACGTGTTCACAGGACCTCTGACGTCAGGATCAAGCCATGACAGGTCTTCAGATCGCATCCCTTCCCCATCATCCCCAGTCGATCCCCGTCCCCCCGCCACCGCAGCCGCTCCCCGCATCCGAGGGCCCGGCCATGCAGTCGTTGGTGGGCGTGCTGCGACGCCAATGGCGGGTCGCCGCCATCGTCGCCGTCTGCACCTTCGCGGTGGCGCTTGCCGGGGGGCTTCTGCTTCCGAAGCGTTTCGTGGCCGAAGCCTATGTCACCATCCCTGCGCTCCAGCAGGAGACCACTTCGACGCCCGCCGCGTCGCTCGAGGTCCATGGCGACGAGGCGGCGCTCGTCAGCGAACTGCAAGTTCTGCGTTCCAACTGGCTGGGGATTCGGTCGGTTGAGGCGCTGATGCGCGAAGGCGACAGCGAAATCGGCTTCGATGACGACTGGTATTCACCGTTACGCCGCATCCTGCTGTGGGGCCAAGGGGTGGTCGGATGGAAGGCTCCCTCTCCATCCCCCCAAGCGCGCCTGCAAACGGCTGCCGCACGTGTGGAGAGCAGGCTCTCGGTGGAACGCGAGGCCAATTCCCGCGTCATCCGCATCCAATTCTGGTCCCACAACCCAAAGCGTGCCGAACGGGTGGTCAATACGCTGGTGTCGCAGTACCAGCACGCCCAGGTGGACGCCAAGGCCGCCGCCATGCGCGATCTCCGGGAGATGCTGGCGGCGCCCATCGAGGATCTGCACAACAACGCCCGCAAGGCAGACGAATCGGTCGAGGCATTTCGCCAGCAGGCGGGCGTTATCAACAGCAATGACGGCTCCCTTCTTGCCAAGCAGATTTCCTCCTTGGGCGACCTGTTGATTCAGGTGCGCGCGCGCCGTCAGGCCGACGAGGCCCGAGTCCAGGCGCTTCGCGCCGGGCGAGGAATGGACTCGCTTCCCGAAGCGCTGCAAAGCGGCCTGATCGCCGCATTGCGCCAGCAGCAATCCCTATTGACCCAGAGCTTGATCGCGGTTCAGGCGAAGCTGAACGACGACAGTCCCCAGGTCATCGAGGCCCGGCGCAAGCTGGCCGAGGTCGAAGGGAGGATCGGCGATGAAATCCGGCGGGTGGCCGATAGCATCCAGAGAGAGGTGGTAATCGAGACGCAGCGCGAAGCCGCGATCCAGGTGGACATTGACGCGAAGCGCCTTGAATACGACAGGCAGAACGCCGCCCTGGTGAAAATGCGCGAACTGGAGCGTGACGCTCA
>Ga0306923_10000057_pt1 | contig 65695 bp, 83 predicted proteins | sample sta12Can44000108_FD_203841 | JGI IMG/M metagenome (GOLD analysis project Ga0306923, IMG submission 203841) | Lab enrichment of tropical soil microbial communities from Luquillo Experimental Forest, Puerto Rico - statanox.12C.anox.44.000.108 (v2)... | ecosystem: Environmental > Terrestrial >... | reverse complement strand
GGAACTAACATGACCAAACTAGCGGAATACAGCGAAGTGAATGACACGAATCGCGCGCGTCACACAATCTAAAGGAAAGCCCATGACCTACCGCATAACCGCCGAGGAGGACCACGAAATCGATGAGGCTTACAGCAAGATGGAGGCCTATCGATTTCAGCGCAATCGCCTGCGGGATGCGATCAAGAAAGCAATCGCACTAATCGAGGCAGGCATGATTATAGAGGCCGAAGAACATCTCGCCGACACCCTGATGAAAAACGGCGCGACCCGTTGAAGAAAAGGCCGAGACAATATTTTGAACCGTGCTTATCCGGTTAATACCCACAAACACCTAGGCAAGAACGGAGGGGAAATGAGCTTTGATTATTTGACGGAACGGGACGTTGACAAGGAACGGCAAGTCGAAATCGACAAGCTAAGGGCTATAATCGAAAGCAGAGATTACAAGATTTCCGCTATCGAAAAAGAATTAGCGAGACTTCGCGGCCTGCCAAACCTAGCGCGGATGGAACGAATTGCTGTAGAGAACGAGGGCTTGCATGACTGGATGAAACAAGCGGCCGAAATGGAGGCTGACCGGGATGATTTGAGGCGGTTCGTTGAGTGGGTTGCAAGAGAATACGTCGAGGAAGTTGCCGGTAAAGAAGCCAGACGCGTCTTGGGGGATTTGGCCATGCACAGGAGGAATAGTGGGTAACAACCGGATAAGCATGGGATGAAGTATTGCAAGTATTGGCGTGTGCGCAGATAGCGGTAACGCATTGGAAGGAGGAAGGGGAGTGATGGGTAAGGAGGTAAATGAGTTAGCGGAGTTGGTTGGGGAGTTAGCGGGGTTGGTTGGGGAGTTAGCGGAGTTGGTTGGGGAGGAGATGTATTTTTTGAAGCGTCAGGTAGCGGCGTTGCGGTCGGATGTAGGGATGGTGATTGTGGCGTTAGGGACGTTGTGCAGTGGGGAGTTAGTGGAGGCGTTGCGGGAGAGGGCGGAGGTAATTTTGAAGGAGGTAGAGTTAGTGAACAAGGAGATTGGGTGATGCACACGGTGAGGGTGTGGGGGTCGTTGCAATGGCAGGTGATTTTGCAATTGCCGGGTGTGTCTGGTGTGATGGTTAGGACGTTTTCGGATGAGTTGATGGCGTATGAGTTTGCGAGTTTTTTGAATGGCGGGGATCGGCCGCGGTGGTTGGACGATGCTGGGAAGTGGAAGTGATGCACATGACGATGAAGGTTGATGGGGCTAATCGGTGGAAGGTTATATTTTGTCAGTATGATCGTGAGTTGCCGAATTATGAGATAGGGGAGTTTGGGAATTTGGTGATGGCATTAGAATTCACGAGTTTTCTGAATGGGGGTCCGCGGCCGATTTGGTTGGATGAGGAGGTTGGGAAGTGACGTGGGTTGCTGGGCCATGGAATGGGTCATGGTTATTGTGGGAGAAGCCGGTGCCGTTATTTGAGGAGGGCGATTTCATGGTGAGTGTACCGACTGCGTTACGGGATCGGGTGAATGATCAGAAGGAGCTGATCAAGTGTTTGCAGGCTGAGCTGCGGACGGCGAAGGAGTATGGGGAGGCGTATTTTGATGAGGTTGTGGAGTTGAAGATTGAGCTGGAGCGGCTGCGATCGGCATTAGAGCGGATAGCGGCGTCACCGGAAGGGGATTTGCCGGCGAACACGACGGAGGGTGCGATGTTAGCGGCGCTAGCGCGCGAGGCATTGAGGAAGTGATGGCTGTTCCGAACAACGATCCGTTTTTCAACATGGCTCCGATGGTTCCGAATGCGCCTGATCCTGGGATCACGTCGGCGACCATGATGGCGGCTACCGTTGTGGTTCAGTCGACGGTAGCGGCGGTATCGGTTGGGGTAGTGGTGACGACGGGGGTGAAGTGATGGTGATTTTGTTGATGTGTGTATTGGGCGGCTGGAACACGATCGCCTGTGTGACGACGGAGTATGCGACGATGGATGCGTGTTAGGCGGCGGTGAAGGAGTACACTGAGGTGGTTGGCAAGAACTCGATTTTTGCGGCATGCACGCAGTCGGGCTGGACCGACCGATGAATTATGTTGCCATTGGCATTATTGAGATCGTGCTTGGTGTTTGGTTTATTGGTCTTGGCGTTATTGCGTTGACGGTGATGCGGTGAACTTTCAGTCGCGCAAACTTTTAGCTGACATGTTTACGGCGAAGGCCGAGGCAGAGCGGCGCGAGGCGCGTTATCTCCAGACCCAATATGGCTGGTACGACGACAACGGTGTGCGTCAGGGTGGGCTGATTGCATTTGTCAGATATTTTTGGTCGGTGCTCGAGCCTGAGACACCGTTTGTGGATGGCTGGCCGTTATGGGCGATGTGCGAACATCTTGAGGCTGTGACTCGTGGCGAGATCAAAAGACTTTTAGTTAATGTTCCCCCCGGTTTTATGAAGTCGATGTTGACGGACGTATTTTGGCCCGCGTTTGAGTGGGGTCCGATGGGGTTGGCGCATTATCGCTATGTGGCTTTTTCTTATTCGCAATTGCTGACCATGCGTGACAACGATCGCTTTCGGACTTTGATCACGTCGCCGAAGTATCAAGCGCTTTATGGATTGGAGACTTCTGCGCAGTTAGGCAAGCGTGAAGGCAAGTCGATCGGCATGAGGAATACGCAGATTGTGAAGGTCATGAACAACTCGACGGGTTGGAAGCTGGCGTCGTCGGTTGGTGGCGTGACGTTGGGAGAGAGAGGTGATCGTGTCATCATTGATGACCCTCATAACATGTTGGAAGCTGAGTCCGACATTGAAAGATCCAAAGCTGTGCGATGGTTTCGTGAGTCCGTATCCAGTCGTCTTAACGACTTGGATCGTGGAGCGATCGTCATCATCATGCAGCGCCTGCACGAAGACGACATCTCTGGGACGGCCCTTGGTGACGACTTCGACTACGTCCATTTGATGGTGCCTTGGGAGTTCGATCCGGCGCGTGCGTTTGATGATGATGGCAAAGTCATAACGAACGAGATCGGTTGGTACGATCCGCGGGCGGATGAAGACGACATTGACGCCAACAATGGCGAGCCGGCATGGCTCGATCGGTTTTCGGAAGCGGCGATAACGCGGACCCGCAATGAGCTTGGGCCGTATGCATGGGCCTCGCAATACGAACAGTCGCCGGTTCCTCGCGGCAAGGGGATCTTTCAGCCGGAATGGTGGGGATTGTGGAACCCGGTCAACAAGACGTTTCCGGAATTTTCGTTCACGATTGCCAGCTTGGATGGCGCCTTTACGGACGATGAACAGAACGATCCGTCTGCTTTGACGGTTTGGGGAATTTTTGACACGACCACTGGCAAGCGGGGGATCATGCTGGTGGCGGCATGGGCCAAGCATTTGCAGTTCAGTTCGAAGCGGATCGAGCGGGCGCCGACTGAAACTTATTCGATGTGGAAACAGCGCACGTCTGGCAAATGGGGATTGATCGAGTGGGTGTACGATAGCTGCACTTGGCTGTACGGCCGCGAGTTCAAAGTTGACCGATTATTGATTGAGGATAAGGGGCCGGGACATAGCGCGGCGCAGGAAATCCGCAACCGTTATGGGATACATGAATTTGGGGTTCAATTGGTCAAGACTAAGGGGGATAAAGTCTCGCGCGCGTTAGCGATTCAGCCGATTTTTTCCAATGGACTGGTGTGGTCGCCGAATTATGATTGGGCTGAACTGGTGATTCGGCAAGCCGCCAAATTCCCGTTTGATAGACACGACGACTTAGTGGATTCGATGACGCAGGCGTTGCGGTTCGCCCGCGATGCCGGCTTGCTGCAATCTGACGAAGAACGGTCCTTTGCCGATCGGGAAACGATGACGCACCGACCCAAACAGAAGGCACTGTACCCGGTGTAAGGGTGTCGCCATGGGGTGGATCTCTGGCCTTTGGCAAGCCGTTAAGAGGTTTTTCAAGCGATCCCGGTCTGTTCGGGAAAAACAGGTAAACGAGGCTCCGAAATCAAGCTCGTTTACCCCTCCTGGGATGGCAAACCTGTCCTATGGGGGTGCGCTTGATGGGACCAGCCCCGAAACCATGGCCAAGCATTTGGCGCAAATGCCGATGAATCGGGCGCAGCGGCGCCGGGTCAGTGCTTTGGAACGGGCACGGCTGAAGCACGACAAGTTTGTCAAGCCGAAGGGACCGGAGCCGCTGCCTTATGAGTCGCGCGAGCCGGCGCCGGCACCAACGCTGAAGCTCCCCGCGGGGCCTGTGGCTGAAGTTCCGGCGGCTGAAAGTGGGGTGAAGGATGCTGACTTAGTCATCGCCGACCACTACTGGAACGATCCGGAGGGTGAGAAAGTCCTGTACAAGGAACAGGAGTTTTTGGGCGAGTTCTATTTCCGCGACACCATCCTCGATCAGCTAGAGCGCTACTTTTTCTATCTAGCGCGGATGAAGCGGCGCGATCCTGGCAGTTATGGTTTCTACCGGGAATTAGGCGCGACGTTGATACCGTACTCGCTGAGTAAATGGCTCGATGATGATGACGAAGATGATGGCTACAGCAAATTTGATATTCTTAAGCACGCCCAATTGAGTGAGTGGTTCAACAAGACCCGGCCGGCGTTCGGCTGCGTGGCCTATGGCACCGATCCTTATACCGAAGGTAAGGAAAAGCAGTTCACTACAAGTCTGAAGCGGGCTTACTACCGACCGAAGTTTCTGTACTTCCGCAAATATCAGGTTCCACCTCCGACCGTGCAGCCGATGCATGGTGGCGATGTGTATGGCATGACGCTGTGGTGGGATCGACCCGGTATTACTAAGCGCGGCGGTTATCCGCAGGAATACTGGGTTCACGTTTCCAAGGATGGCAAGCGTATAAGGCTTCTAAAGGAACTGGACTTTCATGGTGGCTATTGGCGCAGTTGGCAGATACCGCCGACTTACCAGCGCTGTGCCAAGAAATATCATGTCTCGGCTGAGTTGTTTCTGGCCGCTTGTTTCTGCGATGCGGCGCGTTATTGCGAGTATCCAAATTATGCCATGCTGCGGGTGTCAGTCGCCAATGACGAGGACATGCATGCAGTATTCAATCTAGAAGTGAAGCGCACGCCATATTTCTTTAAGGATCGTGACATTCAATTGAATGATCGTGGTCATCGGAAGCGTATCTTGCATATCGTCCGGCCCCACGTTCGTAAGGATGGCACTATCGTGCCAATGCATTTTGCCGGGATTAAGAAATTTGATTGGGCTGGTTATCACGTCAACATCACAATTCCCGGCCGCGATCACTGCATGATCCAAGAATTCGACTACGGTGTGCTTGGTGACAAGACAAAGTATAAAGACACGATAACTGAACCGGAAGCCGGCAAGCTGTTCGCCAAATGGATCAAGACTGGCGAAGGCGCATGGCGCGGAGCTTAAGAGGAGGGTCAACTCATACGCAGCCGATGGTGACAACGGGCGTGCGGTGTACTTTCACCTTCACCGCAACAAGGTTCGGTTCCGTCCTCCTCGCCGGCTTTTTGGGATAGCCGGTAGATCATAACGGTGAAACCGGACAAGTCACCGAATTCACTCTGAAACGATTCAGTGATATATGGGATTTGGGTGGGGCCAGAAGGAGAGGCCTCATGTGCGACTATTCACTTCAGAACGTTACCTCTCGGCCGGCCAAAGTCGGCGACAAGCTCTTCACCAAAAATTTCGGTACTGGCACAGCCGGCTTTGCGTCCGTCGATAACGCGAAGGTCTGTGTCTGCGTGCTTCCCGGTACGGAGCTTGCGTTCGAAGAACCAGTTGCGGTGCGAGCGCTGACGTGGACTGGCAAGGTAAGCTACTACAACAAAGTCGCTATCTTCCGTCAGATCAATACGTATAATCCGCACACGCATCACGATGCGCTGGAGTTTGCGGACGGCACGCAGATTCTGTTGACTCGCCTCGCTGAAGATCAATACGCGACAGTGCTGCAAATGCCTGTAGCCACGACACCGGAAGAAGCTAAGCAGATCGAGCGCATTCCGATTAAGGGGTAAGATGGTGGCGCACACTCAGCCGATCTTCATCGGCCAGCTAAATGACAACCAACGCGACTGCGTGGACAAGCTGCGCGAATGCCTGGAGGAGGCTGAACGTGGCAACATTCATTCAGTCGCGATCGTCGCTTGTATGAAGAAGGGGTTCGGTGCGGTGATTGGCGGCACCAACGCGGCAGAGCTAAACCTTGGTTTAGATAGTCTGAAGAAGACGATCCTAGAGCGTATTACGCAGCCAGTTCTTAAGATGTGACATGGACGACGATAGAAAAAAACAGGCGCAGTTGCTGATACGAAACTTGCAGCATTATGCCGACATCAGCGATGGCAGTGATAATTATCAGTTGAATTTGATCAGTGTCGGTTTGTTGTTGGAAGAGATCGCACGGTTGCGCGGTGGAGCTATTCCGGTCTATTCGTTTGCCTCGCTACGCGATGAGATCAGGGCTGATGCTGCGCGCAAGAAACGCATTGCCGAAGGTATTGGTGCCGAAGTGAAAGAATTCCCAAAGGATAAGGATTCAGCCTAATGGCTGATGGGCTAGGCACTGCGGTGACTGGCGTTCAGGTGGTGGTGGACGAGGACGATAATTCGGTCCGCGTCGATCCCGCATCCGGCACCGTCGAGCGCGATCAGCCGGACGGCGGCGTGGTCGTACAGTTCAATGCCATCCGTCGTGCCGAGAATGAGCCGGATAAGTTTGACGCTAACCTTGCCGAAAGCCTCGACGGCATGCGGCTGGGCCAGATCGGCGAGGAAATGTTTGAAGCGATCGAGGCCGATGATCGATCGCGCAAAGGTTATTTGAACGTAGTCGATCGGGCCATGGATTTCCTTGGCCTGGACATGAAAGAACCGCGGGTGACCTCCGCGGATAGCTCGGCCGCGGTGGAAGGCCAAAGCCAAGTCACCAACCCGCTGTTGCTTGAATCGGTCCTGAAATCTTGGGCCAATTCACAGGGCGAGCTTCTGCCGGCCGAAGGTCCGGTGAAAGTCGATCAAGGCTTTGGCGAAGCTGCGGTGCAGGAGGACGACCTAGCTGAAGCCTTAGAGCGCGATTTCAATTACTGGCTGACCACGACTGCGACCGAATACTATCCCGACACCTCGCATATGCTGCTGTGGGGTACGCATTTCAAAGGCAGCGGCTTCAAGAAAGTCTATTACTGCTTGCGGCGCCGCCGGCCAGTATCGGAATCGGTCGATGCGCGCGATCTGATCGTGTCTGACACTGTCAAAGACCTGAAATCGTGCGAGCGCATCACGCATCAAATCCTGATGCGCAAATCCGATTTGCATCGCATGCAAATGCTGGGTGCTTATCGTGAGGTGACGGGGCTGACACCACCCTATCATCAGATCGATGTGGTCGAAGGCAAGATCGGAGAAATCCAAGGCACGCAGCCATCGACCCGGCCTGAAGATCAGCCTTATACGATTTGGGAAAGTCAGTGTGAGCTTGATCTGCCGGAATATGCGCCGAAGAAATTCAAAGGCACAGGCGTGCGGTTGCCATATCTGATGACGATGGAGAAAGAAACCAAACAGATCCTGGCGATCCGCAGGAACTGGGAAGAAGATGACGAACAATGTGAACGCAAGCAGATGTACGTCAAGTACCCATACATTCCCGGTCCCGGTTTTTATGGCACGGGGATGATTGGCGTGGTGGGTAACTGTTCTATGGCGATGACGGCAGCGTGGCGCGAGGCGCTCGATGCCGGGATGTTTGCCAATTTCCCGTCTGGCACGATTGCCAAGATCGGCGGCAGGCAAAACACTACCGACATGCGGCTTTCACCGGGCGTCTTCCAGCCTGTCGAAACGGGAGGCCAACCTATCAACCATGTCGTAGCACCCTTGCCGTACCGCGATGTCACGCCGGGACTTCTTAGCCTTATGGATAAGATCACCCAGCAAGCCAAAGAGGTCGGCGGCGTTGCGGATCTCCCGGCCGGCGAGGGAATCCAGAACGTTCCCGTGGGAACGATGATGGCGAATATAGAACAAGCAACAAAAGTCATCAGCGCTTCGCACAAAGGCATGCATACGGCGCAAGCTGAAGAGATCGGATTGATTGCTGATCTATTCCGTCAGTATCCGGAGGACTTTTGGAAATCCAATAAGGTCTGTCCGGAAGGTTTTTGGGACGAACAAAAATTCATTCAGGCTTTGGAAAGCTGTCATCTAACACCGCGGTCAGATCCAAACACGCCAAGCCATCTGCATCGTTTGGCGATTGCGCTCGGCCTCGTGCAGCTAGCCGGCCAGCCAGTGTTTACGCCATTTTTCAATATCAAAGAGCTTTTAACGCGGGTGATGCGGATCATTCGTGTTGATATCGCTGGCCTGCTTCAAGACCCACCTCCGATGCCGCCAGATGCGAACCAGAAGCCGGGTCCGGACCCGTTGATTGGTCAGGCCAGGATGTTGCAAGCGCAGACCGATGCGCAGGAAGCGACTACCAAGGCGCAACTCGGACAGCAGCAAGTGCAGTTGGGTCAGGCCAAATTGCAAACTCAGCGCGATATGGCGTCAGCCGAACTTGGCAAGGAAATGATCATCCATCAGCGCGATACGCAGCGTGAAGACGTGAATAACGCACGGCAGGCGCAACTTGATGCCTCTCAGCAGGCCCATGATGCGCGGATGGATGTTGCCGGCCAGCGGCTCGATGTAGCTCAATTGGCGCACGATCGTCAGGTCGATGCTGCTAACATGCAGCACGAACAGCGTCAGCAGATGCTTGACGCGCATCAGCAAGCGCACGAACAGCACATGGAACGCGGCGGTTTGGCGCTCGATCATGCGCAGTTCCAGCACGATCGGCAGTTCGATATGAGCGAACATGCTTTGAATGCCGCGCAGCTAGGACAGGATCGAGAACAGTTGGCACATGATCGGGAAAATGATATGGCGGAACACGCGCTAAACGTTCACACTGCGCTGCATCCGCCCAAACCAGCGGGGAAGAAGTAAATGGCGCATCCTCATAACGAACATCGCGACCACAAGGTACAGCACCGTAGAGTGCACCACATCACTGGCGGCTTAGGTGATGGTGGTTATTCGCACAGCGCAGCCGGCACCGATATGATTAAGGTGCGTAAGCACGCCTCCAAAGTTGTGCATCGAGCCAAAGGTGGTCGCGTTAAGGTTCGTGCCGATCGACCTCGCCGCAAGCATGGTGGTGAGGTCGAACACGACCGCAAAGAACAGTTAGGCAAGGATGATTTGAAGCCATTCGAAGGCGCATCCGACAACGATAAGTCGGTGCATCGCGCGAAAGGTGGTCGCGCTAAGCATAAAGGACACACTACTGTGAACGTAATGGTCAGTCCTCATGCGGGCGGGCCATTGCCGGGTGGAGCGGCGATTCCCACCCCACCCCCAGCCGCTCCACCCCCACCTATGCGTCCACCGATGGCGGTTCCGCCACCCGGCATGCCGCCACCCGGTGCAATGGCGCCGCCCGGTGGCTTACCTGTTCGGCCACCGGGTTTGCCGCCGCCAGGACTTCCTCCAGGCATGCCGATGCGTAAGAAGGGCGGCCGGGTTGGTCCGCAAGATGGTCCGGCCTATCAGGAAGGGGTGCGTGCGCGTCCCGTCGACCATGCGCCAGGAAAGATGGATCGCAAGGATATTGGCCGCGGCCCGGTGATTACGCGCAAGCGTGGCGGCGGCGTGAAATCAGCCGGTCTTGGTACGCACCATACCTCGAAATACAAAGCGGCAAAGATGGCCGGCGGACTTGAGCCGCCATCCGGTCCTACGCACGAGCGTGGCAATCCGATGGAACATCCGCATCATGCCGGCGCCGGCAAGATCGGATCGGAGAAAGGGCCGATGGGGCCGGATTATAATGTCGGGTCCGGTGGCGGCCTCGCGCGGCTTGCAAAAGTCCCGCGCGCGAAGAAATTCCAAAACAGGCTGCCGTAATGACCGGGCCTGATCGGTTGAAGCCATCAGCGGTGAGCTTCTATCCGCTGGATCACCCGGCGCTCAACATCACTGCTAAACAGCGGATAGCAAAGCTGCGGCAGCAACTGCGCGAGGAACTGGAACTTGCATCCGATTGGTCCGATCAGAGATATCGGGTTGGTATGATCCGCGGCTTGGAGCTTGCGCTTAATGAAATTGAGGCTGTGTTTGAGGAGTTAACCCACGCTTAGGGAAGTGCGCCGCATGGGGGTGGGAAAACCCATGAGGCGGGAATTTGGTTTCGGCAGCGAGTACTCTTCGGCAGATCGCCGAAGAAAGCGGATCAGATCCGCGCGGCGCGGTCTTACGCGCCGTAGGTGATTTTTCTGGTATCGGAGTGGCGGCGCAACAGGTCTTGGTTGCGTCCTATATCCGTCCTGAGACAACGCGGGGCGGGATTATCCGCGTTGATAAAGCGCTGATGGAAGATCGCTTTCAAGGCAAGGTCGGCCTTGTATTGAAGATCGGAACCCTCGCCTTTCAAGACGATAGCGTCAACAAATTCGGTGGCTTCTCGGTCCAGCCGGGAGAATGGGCGATCTATCGCCCGTCAGATGGTCTGGAACTGTTTCATGTTGCTGACAATGGGCGGGATGCGGCGCCGATCCGGCTGTTCGCGGATACCAGCATTGTCGGCAAGGTCGATGATCCGTGGAGAATTTACTGATGGCGGACGAAGAAGAAGGCGTAACCGTAGAGGTCGATGAACCGAAGCCGGAAGGCAATGCTGGTGCTGATCCAGTTGTCGAGTTGCAGAAGCAGTATGAGGAACTGCAAGCTCAACAGAAAACCGATGAAGCTAATCGCAAGGCCGCTGAAGAACGCGCCCGCGCGGCCGATTCGGCGCGGCAGCAAGCCGAAGCGGCGGCGCACACGGCGCGAGCTGAAGTGGCTGACACGCGCATCGGTGCGATCGAACAAGGCTTGCAGAATGCGCAGGCTGCATCTGATGCCGCTGAGAACGAATATACGGCTGCGATGGAAGCCGGTGATTGGAAGAAGGCTGCCGGCGCGCAGCGGCGCTTAGCTGACGCTCGCACTGATCTGAAGCAATACACCTATCAAAAACAGGCTTGGGAAGCACATCTTGCGCAGGCACAGCAGCAACCGGCCGCACCGCAGCAGCTATCGACTGGTGATGCAGTCGAAGATTACATCAATCGGGTCGGATCGGTGACACCGAATTCGGCGAATTGGCTGCGTAATCACCGCGATTGGATCACAGATAAGCAGAAGAACGCGAAGTTGACCTCTGCGCATTGGTCGGCGATCGGCGAAGGTTTGCAAGTCGATTCACCGCAGTATTTCGATCATGTCGAAAGGACAATCGGGTTGAAAACAGCAGCAAAGACGAATGGCGGCTCAGTGACATCGGCGCGCAAACCGTCCTCCCCGGTTGCGCCGGTCGTCCCGTCGCCCGGTGGCACTTCGGGCGGCGGGAATGAGGTTCGATTGACCAAAGGTGAAGCGTCTGCGGCTACCGATGGCACTTTGGTGTGGAATTACGACGACCCTAGCGGGGCCAAACGCTTCAAAAAGGGCGATCCTATCGGATTGCAAGAGATGGCGCGGCGTAAGCGCGAGCTGCAATCGCAGGGACAGTACGACAAAGCAAATTACGAGGCCTGATCATGGCAGAAGAACAACAAGAACCAGTGGTGCGACGTGGGCGCGGACGACCGCGCAAGCAGATTGCGGAGCCAGTACGCGAAACAGTGCGTCAGGCGGCGCGCGATTCATCCGGCAACGTCGTGGTAATGGGCCGCGACGGTGAGATTCTGACCCGATCGCGCAAAGAAGGCATTGATCCGTTCGATGTGCCTGTGAAATTCATTCCGATCGGCTGGAGCTATCAGTGGAATGCAATTTCGACCTACGGCAACAGTGAAATCTTTCAGGCGCAGAACGTTGAATTTCATCAGAACGGTTGGCGGCCGGTTCCGGCCTCGCGACACGATGGGTTTTTCATGCCGAAAGGTCATAAGGGGTCGATCATTATCCGTGGTCAGCAACTTATGGAACGTCCGGAGGCGTTGACGCAGGAAGCGAAGGACGAACATGAGCGTCGAGCCAATCAGCAGATGCGCGATCGTGACGCGGCGCTGATGGGCGGGCGCGCCAACGTGCGTCAGGCGGCGCGCGGAGGGTTTGAAATGGGCGGACGCTACCGTGGCACGGGTGGCGATGTACGGATTACCGTCGATCCGGCCTTAGATGTGCAGCGGCCAAATTATGAACCAGCGGATGACAGCAAATGACCAAAGCGCCGCACCATAAGGCCGAACATGAACGTGTCGGTAAGACAGAAGGTGCCAAGAAGCCGCCGCCACAAGACGAAGTGTGCGAGTTAGTGCGTGATTTTGATTTTCCTGGCTATCGCATTGTCATCCGTTGTGAGGGCCATCCGGATGTCGTGCTGTTGGAGTTGGGAGATGTGCCAACTGTTCCAGTGATCCATTCACTTGGCAGCAGCAATGCACGGATAACTTAAAAGAGGAATGCCATGCGTTTGGTGATCTCATTGCCGACCAGAGGTCGGCCAGGAAAGCTTGTCGAAACCATTGGCCGCGATCTGATGTGTCTATCACGACCGGACACCATGCTGATGGTTCAGGTCGATGAAGATGACACGAACACCGTCCAGGCGCTGCAACAAACACAGTTGCGCAAGGATCAGCGTTTGGTGGTCGACGTGCGGCCGCGCGAGGACACGATCGCAGCCAAGTGGAATCGCGCCCTCATAGTCGAGGCCGATGTCTACACATGCTTGGCTGATGACGATCCGCTGGTAACGCCGGGTTCAGATGAAAAAATTCTGCAAGCTGCCAGTATATTTCCTGACGGCATTGGTGCTGTCTATGGTCATCTATGCAACGCTTCTTTTAGTTGCTGCATTTCTTTTACTAAGCGGATGACTGATCTTCTCGGTTATATCCAGCCGGAATATTTCCCCTATTGGTTCTGTGACCATTGGACGGATGATCTGATGAGGATGGTCGGGCGCATTGCATTTGCCGATGTGCGGACTTTCCAGACAATTGAATTGCGAATGATAGAACCAACTCAGGAGATGCGCGAGCCGGCATGGTGGGCGACGTGGTTCGACGCGAATTATCTGGAAAGACGTGAACATGCGCAACGCATCATCACAGCGATCAACGATCCGGATTGGATGAAGCTGATGCATTACAACTGCGCGCCGATGATCGATTACCGATCACGTTGGGTCAACGATAATGTGCGCAGAATGTTTTCCTTCGTTGATGTTAAGGACGAGAGATACCAGCGGGTCAAGCAGAAGGCGCTTGATGCGGTGCCGGATATCTTATCGAAGTTGCCGCCGCCTGAAGCGGACAAGTTTCGTGAGATGCTGACGCCTCCTACGACGATCTTGAATTTGCGGAGGGCTTACGGCTGATGCACGGCATGTCGGGGAAGAAGATCGTTCTTTGCCACGGCTGTTTTGATCTTTTGCATATTGGTCATATTCGGCACTTGCAGGAAGCTGCCGAACTTGGCGATGAATTGGTAGTGTCGGTCACACCTGATCATCATGTCCGCAAGGGGTTAAGTCGGCCGTATTTTACACTTACTGAGCGCATGCATTCGTTACAGGCACTGCGCTGCGTTGACCGGGTCGTTTGGTACGATTCGCGCGATGCAACTGCCGCTATCGCTGAGATCAAGCCGGATTATTACGTCAAGGGTATCGATTATGCCGATGTGGGCGATCCTGAACTGCAACGTGAAATCGTCGCGGTTGAGGCTATTGGCGGCTTATTTCGCACGACCAAGGCGCTTAAGCAGGCTTCGTCATCGCATCTGATCAATACGACGCGGTTGCCGGATAGCGTTCAAATCTATCTGGCTGATGCGAAGAAACGCGGTTTCCGCGACAAGATTTTGGAAGCCTTCGATGCGGCTGACAAGCTTAAGATCACCTTTGTTGGCGAGGTGATTATCGATGAATATCGCTATGTGTCAGGTCTAGGGAAGCCGTCGAAAGAGTTTATTTTGGCGACGGCCGAACAAAGCGCGGAAGAGTTTCAGGGCGGTATTGTAGCCGCTTCCCGCCAAGGCGAATTCAAGGATTCGACTTGGTTGTCGGGTGGTCACGCTATCAGGAAGACACGGTTTGTGGATCAAGACTTCACCAGAAAGCTGTTTGAGGTTTACCAGCGGCTGGATATAGGACACGACGATCGGTTCCTGCGTGAACTGTCGGACAAGGTGCGTGTATCGGATGTAATTGTAGTGATCGATTTTGGTCATGGCTTAATGCTTCACGGGGCGATCGATGTGGTGAGCCATGCCAAGTTTTTGGCGGCGAATGCGCAGACGAACGCTGGCAATGTTGGTTTTAATCCAATCACGCATTATCGCAAGGCCGACTTGATTGTCGTGGACGAACCGGAAGCTCGATTGGCCACCCAGCGACGGACCGGGAATTTGGTCAATCTCGGCGATTGGCTATGCAATCTGGTTGATGCGCCACAGATCATTATTACTGCCGGTAAGAATGGCTCATGGGCCGGATATCGAGCGAAGTCCGGGGCGCGAGCTTTGTCTGGTGATATGATCCCGGCGTTCTCTAGTCGTGGGCTGGACACGATGGGTGCCGGCGATGCGTTTCTTGCGGTTGCGGCTCCGCTTGTTGCTACTGGCCTGGAGGTGGAGGCTGCGGCGTTTGCGGGGAATGTTTCCGGTGCGATCAAGACGACGATAGTCGGTCACCGTCGCAATGTGCGACGCAATGAATTGATCCAGACTGTCGAAGCGTTGCTGGCATGATGTATCTGGTCGAATGGCACAAGGCACTGGGTCGTGTATGCAATAATATCTATCCAGACTTTGATGCTGTGGTCGAACGACTAAAGCACACGCGTAAGCAAGGGGAAGGCCAATTGATGTTTATTGGCAATGGCGGTTCGGCCGCTATTGCTTCTCATATGGCCACCGACTTTATGAATAAGGGCCGGTTCAATACGCGGTGTTTTAATGATCTGGCGGCGCTGACTTGTCTGTCGAATGACTATGGTTATGAGAATGTATTCAGCATGCAGATCGCGCGAGCTAACGGGCTTGGTGATGTTCTGATCGCGATATCGTCGTCCGGAGAAAGCAAGAATATCTGCCAAGCAGTCGAGATGGCTAAGGCCGGGATCATTACGTTTACGGGTTTCGAGGAAACCAACCGGCTGCGCAGTTTGGGTCATTATAATTTTTATGTGCCGTCGAAGAATTACGGCATCGTGGAAACTGCGCATCTTGGCTTGTTGCATGCGCTCCTTGAGGCTGTGACATGAGTTGGAACGTCGTAGAGAAATTCAGTTTTGATCCAACCGGCGGCAGTGACAATGCCGATGAATTGGCAACGCTGGCAGAAGACTTGCGCGAGTATAAAGCGGCAAATCGACCGCTGCCGCGGGTGGTCTTCCCTGAAGGGGTTTATAACTTTTCGACATGGCCGAACTTAGCGATCAATGGATTGGAATGTGTGGGCGAAGGCAATGTGCTTCTGCGCCATACCGGCTCCGGTCCGGCGATTACGTTTGATGGTGTGTCGACCGGCCCCGGTGGTGGTGGCCAATTCAATATGCTGATCGACAATTTCTATATCATGCCGAATGGCAATACGACCGACACGTTTATTCTGAATTCAATCCATCATAGTCTGGTTCGGGTGCATGCGCTTGGTGTTGGTGTGCCAGGATCTAAGGCAATCAGCATGTATTGGTGCGTGCTGACCGAGTTGAACAACTGTTCGGTGACGCCACACGACGACAAGGTTTTCGGTCCTGGCGGCAGCTACGATTGTATCGGTTTGTGGCTCGACAAGGTCACGCAGCCGTCGCATTGGCAGACGACGGCCTGCCGGTTCGTTAATCCGATACTGGAGAATCTGCGGATCGGGGCGTGGCTGGAGGATGCTGGCGGTTGCCAATTCACTGGTGGTGCGATCGAGTATTGCACGGAACGGGGGATCGTGATCCGAACCGGCGGCAACAACCAGACGCGCAATCTATGGCTAGAAGGTAATAACGAGCGCGATATTTGGTTCAAATACGACACGCACGACAATCGTTTTGAGGTGACCAACGGCAACGCCCACGTTCAGAATGACGCAATCCTGGGCGGCAATAACCGGGTGGTTAGCCCATCGGATATCCTATGAAGGCCGCGGAAAACCTCAAGCTGGGCTGGCTGATCGGTACTGATGATAGCGGCAAGGTCTATCAAATGCGGGATTGGACCGACATGATTGGCGTCTGCGGTATGGATTGTAAGAAGGGCGAAGAGGTTAAGGTGCTGAGTGATTACGATTCAGTCATGGAAGCTTTGATGCGTGATGCAGCGGACCGGCAATGAGCCAATTTCTAAATGCCAAGGATTTGATGGATTTCGAACGGGATATCGAACAGCTATTTGCGGCTGGTGCGATCAAATCTCCGGTACATTTGGCCGGTGGCAACGAACACGAACTGATCCGTATCTTTTCCGGCATTAAAAGCTATGACTGGGTGCTGTGTACTTGGAGGGCGCATTATCATGCATTACTGCGAGGTGTACCGCCCACACAGGTCAAGAAGGCGATTCTTGACGGCCATAGCATCGCTTTGTGCTTCCCTGCCTATAAATTTCTTTCGTCAGCGCTTGTCGGTGGCATCTGTCCCATTGCCACTGGAATTGCTTGGGCCATCAAACGTCGTCACGGTCGGGAAGTGGTACACTGTTTCGTGGGTGACATGGCCGTCCGAACTGGCATCTACCATGAATGTCAGCAGTACTGTATGGGACACGACTTACCTGTCCACTGGATCATCGAGGATAACGGGAAGTCGGTGACCACGAATACGCGCGAGGTTTGGGGGAAGGGCGTGTTCAAGACGGCACCAGACAAGACGGTCTATCAATATGAGCTTAACCGCCCCCACGTTGGCATCGGAACGTTTGTCGTATTTTAGTGCGTTGTGCGAGGCGATGAAGCTTTGCGCGCGCCGTGATGCGATCTTTATCGGTCAGGGTGTAGGGCTGCATGGCGGTACGACCATGAGCCAAACGCTGATCCATGCGATCCCGTCACAGCGCTGGGAGTTTCCGGTCGCTGAAGATATGCAGATGGGTTTCTGCATTGGTATGGCACTGGAAGGCCTGTTGCCGGTCTGTATCTTCCCGCGGTGGAATTTCTTCTTATTGGCATGGAACCAAGCGATCAATCATCTCGATCGGCTGCCACTGTATTCTTACGAGGGATACAATCCGAAGGTGATTATTCGCACGGCTATTCCGTCCACGATACCTTTTAATCCTGGGCCGCAGCATGACGATGATTTCACTGAGGCCTTTAGTCTGATGACGCGCAGGATCAAGGTGGTGCGGCTAGGGAATGTAGAACAGATTATTCCGGCCTATAAGGCGGCCTTGGATGAGAACGGATCGACGTTACTTGTTGAGTATACTGATTGCTATAAAAACGAACGGGCGAAGGGATGAGGCAGTGGTTGTTTGCGATAATGGGTGCGATTGCCTTGGGAGTTGGGCTTGCTAGATCGTATCAACGTGGAACTATCATTTTATCGCTAGCAATTCTGTTTGCGCTTTATACGGCTATTGGTCTTATAACTCTGGACGCAAAGCGTTACCTCTGGTGGTACAGGGAAAAGCCAGGGCCGAAGCATGAATAAGGACTTCTATCATGTCACCATCCGGTTCGGTGCTGGTATTCCGAACTCAACGCAAGGTGAGGTGATGTTGGATTTGGAAAAAGCGCTGCGGGCGCGCGGTTTGCCGGCTGAAGTCTTCAAGGATAGCATGGGCGATGACAGCAAGTTGCGTCGTGCGATGACGCCAGAACAGCGGGCGAAGCTATGAGCGACATCCATGAATACCTTTTGGACGGCACGAAAGTTGGTTGGTGGCGCGATCGTGTTGAAGCGTGGCAGCGAGGAGAGAAAATTGCGCCCGTATCGATGGATGTCGCTTGGACACGGCGGTGTCAGGCAGCGTGTACGTTTTGTTTCTCGCAAATGCAAGCCAGTGAAGGTGGCGAGATTACCAAAGAGATCGCCTTGGACTACTTGGACGATGCCGCAGAAATTGGCGTCAAGGGGATATCGCTTATCTCGGACGGCGAGAGCACTTTGGTTCCCTATTACGCTGAAAGTATTGAACACGCAGCCAAGCTTGGCATTAAGATCGGAGTTGGCTCGAACGGTATTGCGCTTACGCGCCCGGTCCTAGAGCGCATCCTTCCCCACATCTCGTATCTCCGCTTCAATTTTAGCGCGGGCGAACGCAAGCGTTACGCTGAAATTATGGGAGTGAAACAGGTATTCTTCGACCGCGTCGTGCAGAATATCAGGGACGCTATGGAGATCGTAAGGCGCGACAATTTGCAATGCACAGTCAATATGCAGATGGTCACCATGCCGTCGATGGGCGACCAGATCCTGCCGCTGGCTAAACTTGGTCGCCAGCTTCGACCACACTATGTGATCTTTAAGCATTGTTCGGATAACGAAGATGGCTTCCTGGGGATGGATTACAGCAAGTATGACGCACTTTACGAAACATTCAAGCAAGCAGAAGCCATGGGGGATGAGGACTTACGCATCATAGTCAAGTGGAATAGGCTGGCCGATGAAGGAAAGCGACAGTACTCGCGATGTCTTGGACCTCCATTTCAGTTACAGATTTCAGGCAATGGATTGGTGTCTACATGCGGTTTTCACTTTAATTCCAAGTACAGGAAATTTCACATGGGGTGGATCGCTGGTGAAGAGAAACAGCGATTCAAGGCAATCTGGGAAAGTGATCGATATTGGGAGATCGTTCGATACTTAGCATCGGATGAATTCGATCCGCGGTCTAGATGCGGCACGCAGTGCTTGCAGACGCATACTAATAAGTGGCTGTTCGACTACACTGAAGGTAAGCGAGACTTTCCGGCCTCGCCGGCTCCGCCGCATCTGGAGTTTCTCTAGTGCTGGTTAAGGACGATGCGCATTATTGGTATCCAATCCCTATCATTACTGATTGGCTGACTGACCATGTCATCGCCCCGCGGCAATTGGTGGTCGATGTTGGTTGTGGTCATAACCCGTTCCGGCGAGCCGATATCGGCCTAGACCGGGTCGATCGCACGGAATTGGAGAAGGCTTGGAAGGCTATGGATATCGAGCCACCACCGGAAAGCTTCCGGTTGGTGAGGCATGATTTCGCTCGTACAGCGCTGCCATTTGACGACAAGGAAGTAGATTTCATTTATTGCCGGCACACCTTAGAGGATATGCATGACCCGTTTTTATTGATGGCTGAGATGCAGCGGGTCGCCAAGGCGGGCTATATCGAGACACCGTCGCCGGTCTGCGAGATTGCGCGCGGGGTGGATGGTGGCCCTAATGCGTACTGGCGTGGTTACCACCATCATCGTTTTATTGTCTGGGAGAATGAGGGAAGCCTGAACTTCATTACCAAATTTCCGATGATCGAACATATCCAGTTTGATGAAGACAGGATTGAAAGTGCGCTTCGCGGCAGTCCGTTGTTGTGGAACACCTATTATCTATGGAAAGATGAGATCCGCTGGAAGCATTGGGAAATGCCGTTGGACTTCGAATTCTGGACTGATTATCCAAAATTGCTGGTTCGATCGGCGACCGAAACCCTTAAGTCAGCGCAAGCTTTTAGCCGCATGGTCGACAAGCAAAGGCAAGCAGCATGAAAAGCGTCTTTATCTTTGTGCCGGCATTCGGCCAGCAAATCAGCGCTTCAACGTTTATGACGACGCATAATCTGGTTCAGGTGCTTGGATCGCGAGGCATTGGTGGTTCGGTATCGACTTTGAGCTTTCCGGATATTGCCGAGTTGCGATCGATGGCGGCCACGATCTGGTTCGATACCATGCCGAACTTCGATTACTTGCTGTTTATCGACGCGGATATGGCGTTCCCGTCCGAGATGGTCTTGGACATGATGCTGTTGGATGAGCCGATCGTGGGGGCGATCTATCCGCAGCGGAAGATCCCGCCGTCCTGGGCCGGGTCCGGCAATGGGGATTATTCGACGCAACGCCGCGGCAATTTCATGTTGGTCGAAGGGGTTGGCATGGGCTGCACGCTGATCCGGCGCGATGTGATGGTTAAGTTCGTCCAGGCTATGCCGGAATTGATTGATACGCGGCTTAGGCTGCATCCTGCCGTGCAGATGCTGCAAGCTGCCGGCTGTAACCGGCTAATCCGCGCTTTTGAGAAGCTTGAGATACCGGATCGCGGCATAGTCAGTGAGGATCTGTCGTTTTGCATTCGCTGGGGGAGGATGGGCGGACAGGTCTGGGCGGCAATTAACTATCGTATATCCCACGTTGGGCCATACGATTATGCCGGCTGTTATCTGGAATGGGCGAACGAACAGCAGAAATTGCTGGCGCAACAGCAGCAAATGATGGCTCAGTCGCCGCCGATTGTGCCGTCCTCATCGCCATCGATTGTCGTGCCGCCCGGTGCAAACGGTCTGACTGTGCTTCAGGCCGTCGCTTGACATTTTAGTGAAATTCTCATTGTATTGCTGTCGAAACCCGGTTCAGATCTGAACCGTTCCTTTCACATTCGCCAAGGCAGTGCTTGTCGGGCGGGGTGCATAACCCGCTCGGAGTCGCTGTTATGGCGAATATTCAATCTCAATTCGGCTTCAAGCACGTCGGGTATGTCAGCGGCGGCGCCCCTGACATGCAGTTGCAGAATTTTACGATCGCGTCGTCTTATGCAACGCAGATCGGGTTCGGCGATCCGGTCACTTTCACGACCTCTCCTGCCGGCACGATTATCCAAGCCACTAATTCGCTGGCGACTACTCAACCGATCGTCGGCATCTTCCAGGGTTGTTATTACATTCCAACGGCTGGCGTTCCGTTGCCGACATGGTCACCGTTCTGGCCTGGATCGGGAGTTGCGCAGAACGCAACGGCTTATGTTATCTCGGCGCCTAATGCGCTGTTCCTCGCTGCATCGCTTCTAACAGCGATCGGAACAAACAATATCGGCTACAACGTAAATTTTACTTCCGGTGCGCCGGTCACGACTGGCGGCGGATATTCAATCGCCACGCTCGATCAATCAACACTGACGACAGGTCTTGGCACTACGTCGAGCTTCCTGCCGTTCAAAGTCTATTCGATGTTCCAGGGAATCGGGAACGGTTCGGACCCGACTACGAACTATAACTGGGTTGTCGTGTCGTTCAATTTCCAACTGAATCGCACGATCACGCACGGTTAACGGAGTAAACCGCAGTGCTTTCGTCGCTTGCCATTTATGATCCGCGAAACGGTGCTTTGAGTGACACCGAATTGGGCTGCAATAAGTCGTTGGCTTACACCACTTTGATGCCAACGCCTGATGCTTTCGATGCGAGTTTCGGTAATGACGCGCGGAAATGGGTGCTGTCCGTTTGTAGCGGCATGAAGGTAATTTTCGACGCGGGTCAACCATTCCAAATTGGTGACCACGTTATTGGTCTTGTCGAAGTCGATATGGTTGACTTCCGGCAGGCTCGCCGGATTAGGAATGAATGCCAGCGCAACCAAACGATGAACCGCCGCGCACTTGGCCTTACCGTTGGCACGAAGAAAAACAGACATATAACCGCGAGTGCCTTCGTAAACAGAAAGCATGCGGGGTTTGACTGGCGAAATGGAGCCAGCTTTGTTGCGGCGCATTCTGGCGATGCCGCGCACACGTCCGAAATTGCTGACTTCGTAAGACGTGGAAAACTCTGCGATCGGCAGAGGTCGCCATTCTTCCTTCATGCCGCATATCTTAGCGGCACATCGCGTTATGCGCAAGGAGGCAATCCGTGCCGATAGCCCTCGCAAACATTAGGTCGGAGCTTCTCCCCGGTTTGTTTGATGTCAGAGGTTCGTATGACATGATCCCGCGTCAGTGGGACAAAGTCTTCACGACGCGCAAATCGAACCTCGCAGTTGAACGCTCAACGCAGATGGCGTTCACTGCATTGCCGTTCCTAAAAGATGAAGGTGCGGCAACTCAATTTGATAACAACGCTGGTGAACGTTTCACTTGGGCGTTTATACATATTGAGGTGAGTTTAGGTTACTCGATCACAAGAAAAGCTATAGATGATAATATTTATAAGGCGCAATTCAATCCAACGAACTTGAAGTTACAAGAAGCGTTTGCGCAATTTAAAGAAATACAAGCAGCAAATATTCTCAATCTCGGCACGACGTATCAAGCTTCGATCATCGGTGACGGTCAAGCGTTGTTCTCGACTGCGCATCCGTTTGATGGCGGCACTTGGGCGAACACTTCGACAGTGCCGAAAAGCCTTAATGAATCGACACTTCTTGCTGATATGACGAACGTTCGTGTTCAGTTTGTGAATGAACGCGGACTTCGTATTTTGTCGCGCGCTCGTCGTTTGATTGTTCCTCCGAATCTTGAACCTATCGCAATACGACTTACCAAGACAGAATTAAGACCGGGCGTGGCAGATAACGACGTTAATGCAATCTTAACTTTATCAGGAGGACTTCCAGAAGGATTTATTGTTCTGGACTTTCTCACGTCAAACTTTGCTTGGTTCCTCACAACAAATATTGAGGGACTGATTCACATGCTGAGAATTCCCTACGAGTCTGATATGTGGGTGGACAACGTAACTGATAACTTACTCGTGAAAGCATATGAGAGGTATAGTTTCGGTTACAACGATCCGCGCGCAGCGTGGGGTGAATTTGCTACGAGCTAACAAAAGTCTTCGGAGCTAACAAATGGCTGAGACAGTATTCCGAGGACCGGGCGTTGTTCTTGGATCGATGTTGGATAGCAGGATCGAGGCCTTCGATGGTCCGTCGATTGGTTATCAAGGCGATCTGATTGGCAATCCAATTTTTTCTCCGCAGCCTAAAGATGGTCTGTCGCCGGGAAGAATGCATGGTTGGTACAATGCATTCTATTCGGTTAGCGTTGATGCTGTACCGTCAGCGTCATCTTCGACATCGATCGGCGTCACCGTAGGTCTTAGTGCGACGGTCGGCGGCTTGGCTACAGGTCTTGTTACTGCTGTTTCCGGTACGGCTGCGAACGTGCCGGTGTTCTGTCCTGGCGTGCCGATTATTCCATTGAACTCGCAGCAAGTGGTAACGGTTGGCGCGATCGACTTCGGCTTTATGACCGGCACTACGACGGCCAACAATTCAACGATTGTTGTGACGGACAATCGCTATTTTACGCTTGGCCAGTGGTTGTGCTTGCCGGGTTGCGGTGGCACCACCAACGTGCCATTGTTCACGCAAGTGATGGGTTTTGGCTCGACGGCCAACGTGACGACGTTGCAAGTCGCACCGTCACCAGCCACTGGGTCGAATAATAACCCGATCGGACAGGGGAATCTCTACAGTCAACTTGTCCCGTATGCGACACCGTTTGGGCCGGCTGCGGCCACGCCGAATGCGGCTGAGCCATATCGTCTTGCGGGTTTAGGCGCGGCTATGGACCCGTGGGCTTGTATAGCACGCAATCTGCAATTCGTATCCGGTGCGGTGCAGACTGGCGTGATTCTGGTCAGTGGCTACGATATTTACAATCAGCCCATGACCGAGAAGATCACTCTTAACGGCAACACTGTAGTGCGTGGCCTGAAAGCTTGGAAATACATTGCGAACATTCAGACGGTTGTAGTTGGCACGACGGCTAATGCGACGTGCAGTGTCGGCACTGACAACAGCATTGGATTTAATATCCGATCCGATCGCTGGGAATTCTCTGACGTGTTCTACAACGGTGGATTTGCAATTAACTCCACTGGGTGGACGGCCGCGGTGACTACGCCTGCCAATAGTACGTCTGGTGATGTGCGCGGCATGATCAATGCGTCTACGATCTTGGTCGGCAGTGCGTCAGGTTCGGCATCGGCTGGTGCGCCGCTTGATGGCGTGAAGCGCATCACGATTTTCCAGAACGTCCAACTGCAAAATGCTATATTCGGCACGCCACTGAACTACACCAGTCTGATCGGTGTGGCGCAGTTTAACGGCACGTCGTAAGGAGAGAATCGATGGCGCGCAAACATCATGGCAAGCACAAGAAGGGCGGCGGCCGTACTTTGGAAGTGGCAGCCGGCAATCCAGATGTGATCGAGGAAGCCGAACACCCCTCAGAACACGGTCACGAGAAAGCAAAGAAGCATGGTGGTCGCGCCAAGCATCACAAGAAGGCTGGTGGTGCGGTTGCGCATCGTATGACGGGTGGTGCAGTACGTCCGCGGCTCGATCGGCCAGGACGTAAGCGCGGTGGCGGGGTTGGTGCAGATACCTCTCCGCTTTCGACAGCACATCACACCTCGTCTTCAGAATCACTGCCGAAGGAACAAGGCGGCGACTAATGGCTAAGTTGACGACGGCAAAACGCAAGGCATTGCCTTCGTCAACATTTGCGGGACCGGATCGGTCCTATCCGATACCGGATGCGAGCCACGCCAGGAATGCTTTAGCGCGAGCGTCACAGCATGCCGGACCGGCGTTGAAAGCCAAAATTCGCGCCAGAGTGAAGAAGAAATTTCCCGGCATTGCGGTGTCGGCTAAAATGGATGGCGGCGCGGTCCGACACAGGCAGGATAGAGCGCCACGACATTAAGAGAGGCGTTCGATGGCGCTGCCGAATGTAATTACCTTTCAAATTGGGACCGGCAACGCAACGTATATTGTTAATGCGGCTGCGGCGACCAATGCGCCATTGGCCCTTGCCACGACCATCATGCCAAGCTTTGCGCAGTTTGGCCTTCAGCAAAGGGCGTTAGTCAGCTCGGTTGGTAACGATAGTGGCATTTTCTTTCGCATTGTCGGGCTGAACCAAGCTGGGTTCACGGTCACGGAATTCTTAGCAGGCACGAATGCAACCTTCGCCGTATCGGCGCAGGATTATTCCAAGATCATTTCTATTCAAGGGTCATCGTCTGGTACGACGTTGATCCCGGCAGCTACTGCGAACAGTGTGTCGGTTGGTATCAGCACGACGGGCGGTACTGCCTCGACAATGTGGCAGATTATGAATTGGCATGTCTCGCCGACTAACATCGAATTGTCGGGAGTGTTACAGAGTGGCGCTGCGACATGGACTGCGCAGTACACTTACGATGATCCAAATAATCTGCCTGCGGGAGTTTTTACGCCGCAGCCATTCAACCACCCGACCCTGCTAAATCAGACCGGATCTCTCGATGGTCCGATCAATGATCCGGTGACCGCAGTACGGTTTTTGATTGCGGCCGGAACCGGAACAATGCGCTTTACCGTCATCCAGGCGGGAATCGGCAGCCCATGAGATGTTTTGGTCTATTGCCGTTTGTGGGTTTTGCTACTGTCGGCTTGGCATATGCGCAGCCGACTGGCACCAATACGCCAGCGGCATCGATTCTTGGTCCCGGCACGGTGTCTGCGTTGCCGGCTTGCAATACTGCTATCCGCGGCACGAGAGGATTTGTTACCGATAATGCTACTGCGACGACTTGGCTTGGTGCGGTGACAGGTGGCGGCACATCTGCCGGACCTGTGATCTGCAATGGCGTAAGCTGGCTACAGGATTGAATGATGGCTGACCCGACCGGCACCATAGGTGGAACGCACGAGAGTGATGTTTCGGTCGCTATGAAAGGCGGCTCGAAATTTACTGATCGGCTGAACCAACTGGCTGATGTTGCCGAGAGGAATGAGAAGGCGCTTGCCGATCTCGGTCTTGGCAAAAGCCTTCAGAATGCGAAGCAGGAGGTTGATCGCAATCTGGCTAATGCGCGTCAGCAGCAAGAGAAAGCCGAATCCATTCGTAAGGAAGCGGAGGAGAAAGCCAAGGCAACAATAGATGCTGCCAACAAGCGTGCTGGCGAAGTGGCGGCATCAGCCTTGGAAGTGAAGAAGAAGACTGAAGCAGAAGCTACCGCACTTATGAAGCAGGCTGAAGATTACGCCAAGAAAGTCCAAGGCGACATCGAGGGTATCCGCAAGGATATGGAAGCGAGAAACGCTGCGTCTAGGATTGCGGAACAGCAGGCCAAGGATGAAGTCGGCCGCGCTAGAATAATGGCTCAGCGTGCTGGCGAATCCGCCGCAAAGGCCGATGATCTTGGCCGCAAGCTGCAAGCGAAGCTCGATCGCCTCAATGCGGTAATCCGCGAATTGACGTAGTGGGGTTCAGGCCATGGCCGACCCCAACGGCAGAAACTCACCTCCCGATCTAGGCGCTTATTCGAACGCGGCACCGGCTGCCGGCGTGGCAATGGGCGCGGTTGATGCCAGCGGCAATCTGCAACCGTTATCGATTTCGCCGACTGGCGGGCTGATCGTTGCCGGGTCGTTTGCGGCTGGGTTTTCGACTACTGCGCTAGCCGTCACGACCCAAACGAACGGCACGGGCGCCTTGGTATGGCTGGCTCCGACCCAGACTTTGAATGTCGCGATTGGGGCCTCGACGGCCATAGCGACCACGACCCAAGCGGCTGTGACGGGCGCTATCGTATGGCTCGCCCCTACCCAGACGGTTACCGCGCAAGTCAGCGGATCGGTTCAGGTCAGCGGCACCGTCAGTGTTTCGGGTGCTTCGTTCTCTTCGACCGCGGTTGCCACCACTACCCAGTCCGGACAATCAGGCGTGACGGGCGCGGTGGTGTGGCTCGGGCCGGCGCAAACGATCACTGCGCAAGTGTCGGGTCAGGTTCAGGTGTCCGGCACGGTATCGGTTGCGTCCGGCACCGTTTCTGTCTCGGGGCTGACGCCGACCACGACTGCATCCGGCATGAGTGGTGTGACAGGCTTGCCGGTGTGGGTTGGCAATCCCGGTGGCAATACGACCGTCGTATCCGGAACGGTCACCGTATCCAATCCGATTCAAGTTAGCGGCCTAACGCCCACGACCACTGCCAGCGGCATGTCGGGGGTCACGGGGCTTCCGGTATGGGTCGGTAATCCTGGCGGCAATACCACGGTGGTGTCCGGCACCGTCAGCCTTGTGACGGTTAGCTCGGTCGGAACGATCGTCACCCTGCTTGGCACCGTACTGGTGTCTGAAGCGGCGGCGATCTCGATTTCATCGATTGTGGCTACGACGACGGCCAGCGGCTTAAGCGGTGTCACAGGCTTGCCGGTCTGGGTAGCCAATCCTGGCGGCAACACAACCGTGGTTTCCTTAACCGGCAGTGCGCTGGTCAGCGGGACCGTTTCGCTTGTGACGGTGTCATCGGTCGGCACGGTGGTTACGCTTCTCGGCACCATCAATGTGTCCGGTCCTGTTCAGATCAGCGGTATCACGCCGACTACTACAGGTTCGGGTTTGAGTGGTGTTGCTGGTCTTCCGGTGTGGATCGCACCCGGCGGCGGCGCGACGACGGTTGTTTCGTTGACGGGAAGTGCGTTGGTCAGTGGCACGGTGTCGATCTCGACTGCTGTGGTTGCCACCACAACGCAAACGGCTGCGACGGGTGAATTGGTATGGCTTGCTGCCACGCAAACGCTTGCGGTCATCAGTACTGTCGGCACGGTACTCGGCACTGTTGCGGTTAACGTTGTCGCTGGTGGCGCTGCACCCGGCACAACATTTACTGGACAGACATCAAATACGGCGCAGCTTGTCTGGTTAGCGCAAACCCAGACGTTGAGTTTGATCAGCACTATCGTGACCGTTCTGGGAACACTTCAGGTTTCCGGTACGATCCAGATTTCGTCTGTTCAGGTTACGGCCAGCACGCCAACCGCAACTGCGACCGGCATGGTGGTCTGGATGGCCAATCCACCCGGTGCGGCAAACGCACCCGGCACGACTTTTACGGGTCAGACGTCGAACACGGCCCAACTAGTATGGTTGGCGCAAACGCAGACGTTGTCACTGATCTCCACAATCGTCACGGTTCTCAGCACCGTTAATGTCAGCGGTACGGTTCAGTTGTCCGCGGTGACGCCAACAACAACTGCATCTGGATTGTCTGGCGTTACTGGCGTTCCGGTGTGGGTGGCTAATCCAACGCAATTAAGTGTCAGCGCGCTCGGCACGACGTTCACGGGTCAAACTAGCAACACAGCGCAATTGGTGTGGTTAGCGCAAACGCAAACTCTGTCGCTGATTTCGACTATCGTCACGATCCAGAACACCGTGATCGTTTCAGGTCCGGTGCAGATCAGCGGTATAACTCCAACCACGACCGCGTCTGGATTGTCTGGTGTTACTGGACTGCCGGTGTGGATGGTCGGCGGGGCTGGCGGCGGTACGACGCTGATCAGTGTTGTCTCGACCCTAATCACGATCTTAAGCACCGTTCAGGTCAGCGGCACGGTGATCCTGTCGCAAGCGGCATTCACTACAGCATCGAGTGGATTAACCGCGACGGCAACCGGACTAATCGTTGTCGCGACCGGGACTGTTTCGGCCGTCGTCACCGGCACGGTATCGGTTTCTGGAACGGTGCCGGTTACAGGAACGATCCAGAACGTTGCGTCGATCTCGACTGTGTTAGGAACGGTCGTAATCTCTGGTCCCGTTCAAATCAGCGGGATCACACCAACTACCACTGCATCTGGCTTAAGCGGCGTTACCGGACTTCCTGTCTGGATGGTGGGTGGCGGCGGCGGCGGCACGACATTGATCAGTGTCGTTTCCACACTGATTACGATCCTAAGTACCGTTCAAGTCAGTGGCACCGTTAACCTCTCGCAAGCTGCATTTACAACGGCTAGCTCGGGCTTAACCGCAACGGCTACTGGTTTGATTGTGGTGGCTACCGGCACGGTCAGTGCGGTGGTTACTGGCACGGTTTCGGTTTCTAACACTGTTGCAGTTGCTGCGTCTGGCACAGTTTCGCTGGTCACTATCAGTTCGGTCGGAACGGTAGTCACGTTGCTTGGTACTGTGCTGGTTAGCATCACACCGTCAGCATTGGTTAGCGGTACGCTTTCATTCTCGGGTGCTGCGTTTACGACGGCCTCGAGCGGCCTGACTGCAACAGCGACTGGATTGATTGTCGTAGCGACCGGCACGGTGACTGCCGTAGTCACTGGCGTTGTTTCTGTTTCGAACATCGCGACTGGCACCGTGTCGGTTAGCAATGTGGTTTCGGTGACAGGCACCTCGTTGAATGTGGTCGCGAGTGGCACTGTATCTTTAGTCACTGTCAGTTCAGTCGGCACCATTGTTACGTTGCTTGGCGTAGTCGGCGTATCGATCTCGAGCTTGGCAAATACCACGACCCAATCGGCACTCAGTACCGGCATCGGAGTGTGGCTAGCTCCGACACAGACGGTCGGTCTGGTCAGCACGATCGGCACGGTCGTTACGATCTTGAGTACCGTTCAAGTTAACGTTGTCGCGGGAGGTGCCGCACCGGGTACGACATTCACTGGACAGACTAGCAATACCGCGCAGCTTGTTTGGCTCGCTCAGACGCAAACTCTGTCTTTGGTCAGCACCATCGTGACTGTTCTGGGAACGGTTAACGTAGCTATTGTGCCATCTGCGTTGGTGTCTGGCACGGTTTCGTTGGTAACGATTTCATCTGTTGGCACCATTGTCACTCTGCTTGGTGCGGTGAATATCAGTGGTACGGTTGCAGTCTCTCAAGCTGCATTCACTACGGCCAGCTCGGGACTTACAGCAACCGCAACCGGATTGATCGTCGTAGCAACTGGCACCGTGACTGCGGTTGTGACTGGTGTGGTGTCGGTATCGAATATCGCGACCGGGACGATATCCGTTAGCAATGTCGTCAGCGTCACTGGCACCTCACTCAATGTGGTCGCCAGCGGGACTGTGTCGCTTGTTACGATATCGTCGGTCGGCACGATCGTTACAATTCTTGGTACGCAAGTCGTGAGTGTCGTGCCTGGAGTGTCGGTGTCCGCCGTAGTGTCTGGCACCGTCGCGATCTCACAGGCTGCCTATACGACGGCCTCATCGGGACTAACGGCCACTGCAACAGGATTGATCGTAGTGGCCACCGGCACTGTGACGGCTGTAGTGACTGGCACAGTCTCGCTGGTGACAGTATCTAGCGTTGGCACCGTCGTTACATTGCTTGGCACGGTGCTGATGTCGCTTGTTCCAGGCGGCTCGATCTCAGCTATTGGGACCGGCACTCTTTCATTAGTCACGGTCTCATCGGTCGGCACGGTGGTGACGTTATTGGGAACGGTTAACGTTGCACCTGTTCAGCAAGCCTACACGACTGCATCAAGCGGCCTGACTGCGACTGCAACCGGATTGATAGTTGTTGCTACCGGCACTGTCACGGCTATCGTCAATAGCATCGTCAGCACCGTTTTGGTGAACGTAGTCGCGGGCGCGGCGGGCGGCGCGCCGGCTACAGCAACCTCTCAGAGTGCCATGTCCACGGCTATGGGAGTGTGGCTCGCCCCCACACAGACCATGACCGTGACTGTTGCTACCGGCACGGTCAACGTTACCAGCACGGTGGTTATCAGTGGCACTGTCAGTTTGGTGACCATTTCGAGTGTTGGAACGATTGTTACCTTATTAGGTGCAGTTAATATTAGCGGTACTATTGCGCAGTCTCAGGCTGCCTATACGACAGCTAGCTCTGGACTTACCGCAACTGCGACCGGCATCATTGCGGTGGTGACTGGTACTGTGACGGCTACCGTAGTCGGCACGGTCAACGTCGTATCGATCACTGCGCTCAGTACCATAATCACAATTCTCGGTACTCAGGTCGTGACGGTTGTGCCGGGATTGTCGGTTAGCGCTGTGGTCAGCGGTACGGTCACTGTCGGCAACACAATCAATGTCACCGCGCCAGGATTGACGGTCACGACCACGCAATCCGCTTTGACCACGGGTCAACCGATCTGGCTGGCTCCGACCCAGACTATGGGTGTGATATCAACCATTGTCTCAGTCCTGACAGTCGTCACAATTCTCGGCACTCAGGTCGTCACCGTTGTGCCTGGATTGTCGGTCAGCGCTCAAGTTAGCGGTACAGTTTCGATCAGCGGCGGCGGCGGCGGTATCGGCACAACGTTTACTGGACAGACCAGCAACACTGCGCAGTTGGTGTGGTTAGCGCAAACGCAAACGTTGAGCGTTCTCAGCACTGTTGTCACGTTACTTGGAACTGTCAATGTCACCATTGTCAGCAATACGACGAATGTCACCGGCACCGTTTCGCTGGTTACAGTTTCATCGGTTGGCACGATCGTCACTTTATTAGGAACGATAAATGTTAGCGGCTCGCAGGTGATTACTGGCACTGTCAGTATTAGCGGTGGCGTGACGATGGCACAGTCTGGTCAGACGCAGGTATTGCTATACTTTACGGGTACAAGCGTACAGAATAACAACCTACTCGCTAGTATCACTCTATATACTGGCAATACACGGGTTGCTGTCACGACGTTATATGCGGTCCCGTCAGGTAAGACTCTTAGGATAATGTATATAGCCGGGCTTGCGCTGCTATCTACGGCTGGGGCTGGCGGCACGAACAATGGTTATGGGATCGTCCAAGTTCTTTGTGCTACAGCGGCCGCAAGCATCACAAATACCGCCACTGTTGGTGTCGTCGCGCAGGCTTTTTACATCATTAACCCAATGGCTGGCGCAAGCGGGTCCACATTTTCGCCGCTCCCTCCTCAAACGTCATTTTATGTAGGGGATATCTATGCCGACGTTCCTGGCACCACTACGATTGGTATTTTCGTTAACCCGCAAGGTACTGGTGCTAACCAACCAACTATAGCAGTAGCGGTCGGTGGATATTTGTTCTGATAACTGGAGACAGTAGAATGCAGAATTATATGTTGGTGCCGCAACAGGGTGTCGAGCCTGCGGATGAATGGATCAGGCTTGGTGTTGAGGCGCAAGTTGCAAATCGATTTGATGATGCCGATCGGCATTATCGTCAGGCGCTGCGGGCTGATCCGCGCAATGCCATCGCGACATTGAACTTTGCGATTTTGTATGTACAGCGAGGCAATCTGAATGAAGCATTGCTGACGATTGAACGAGCGTTGATGTTCGATAAGGGACATGCGGTCATTGAGATGAACCACGCGCTGATGTTGTTGGATGCTGACCGTATTGATGAAGCGTTGACCGCAGGAAAACGTGCGGTAGCCATGACGAAAGATCCTAATGAGATCAATCCGAAGCTTGCGCTTGCGATGATCCTTGCGACTGCTGGTCACGCGGCAGATGCGGTTCCGCTTTATAATGAAATCCTCGATAAGCAACCAGAACATCCGTTGGCCGGACCGAATAGCTGTTTCATTCAAACCTTATGCGATTGCACGCCAGAGGATTTATTGGCGCAGCGTAAGCGTTGGTACAGCGCTCATCGGTATAAAGGAACGGTCAAAGGCCATAACGTTCACGATCGATCATGGCCGCGGCCATTGCGAGTTGGCTATGTATCGCCTGACTTCAAGACACATTCGGCTTCGATGATTTACCGTAATGTAATTATGCATCACGATCTGAATGTTGTGGTGCCGTATTTTTATTCTACGCTTCCGGTCGATCCGAATACCGATATGTTCACCAAGCAATTTATGGATTCGGCTGGCGATCGCTGGCGAGATCTTGTCGGGAAAACCGATGATGAAGCTGAGCGCATGATCCGCAATGATGAGATCGATATTCTGGTCGATCTTGCTGGCCACACCAATGGTAATCGTCTGACGATCTTCACACGGAAGCCGGCGCCAATCCAAATCTGCGCATGGGGCTTCGCCCATGGAACGGGGTTGCCTGAGATAGATTATTTCTTTGCCGATGAGGTATCGGTGCCGCAGAACGAGCGGCAATACTTTGCCGAGAAGATCTATGATTTGCCATGCATTCTGACTTACGAGGATGTGGGTCAAGGCGGCATTGGCAATGGTTCCGATCACATTCCGTTCCGGCAGAATGGCTACATCACCTTTGGCAGTTCCGCTCGTTATGAAAAGCTGTCCGCTGAGTGCTTGAAGGTCTTCTCCGAGATTATGAAACGGGTGCCTGACGCGGTCCTGCGGCTGAAGGATTCGGCTTATCGCCGCCCTTATGCGATCAAGCGGGTGACGGAAGCAATGCCGGACATCGACCCGAAGCGCCTGCATTTTCTGATTGCCACTAGCCATCCGGAACACATGCAGGCTTATCGTGCGGCCGATCTCCAGCTTGATCCGTTTCCCCATGGTGGTGGCGTAGTAGCGCTAGAACAGATTTTCATGGGATTGCCGATTATCACTCTGCGAGGCCGGCAACCATCTGGTCGTAATACGGCCAGTGTTCTCCACGCCATGGGGCGCGACGAGTGGATTGCCGACACCAAGGAACAGTATGTGGAGATTGCCGTCCGGTTGGCTGACGATATTAAGACGCTGCGCGCCTGTCGTAATAGTCTGCGCGGTGAACTTTTGAACTCGCCTGTGGTAAAAGGTTATCGGGAAGCTGTGGAGGCAGCTTACCGGGATATCTGGGAGAAGTTTATCGGCAAGCGGGCGGCACCACAGGCAGAGGTGTTGCCGCCAGCGAAGAAGAAAGGACGACCGAAGAAGGAAGTGCCAGTTCCCCCACTGACTGGAAACGGCAAGGATGGCCTCGAGCGGCACCTATAACTTTGCGCCTAGTAACGGTGAGTTGGTTCTATCCGCTTACGAGCGGATACAGATCCGTGCGCCTGAGATTCGCCAGGAACATATGTTCACTGCGCGCCGCGAATTGAACTACATGTTCAGTTCGTGGTCGAACATGACGCCGAACCTCTGGGAGGTGATCCGGACCCAGACGACGCTGGTCAAAGGCACTGCTACCTACAGCATTCCGCCGCAGTTCATTATGATCTTGGACGCCTCGATCGTCCTGAATTTCGGGCTGGCAAATGAATCGCGCCGTTACATAACGCCGATCAGCCGTACCGAATATCTGAGCTTCTCCAATCAACAGGTTCTCGGTCCGCCGACCGTGTTCTGGTTTGACCGGCTGATCTCGCCGACCGTTACGTTCTGGCCAGTGCCGGATCAGAATTCGACCTACACCTTCGATTGGTACGGCTGCACACAGCAGTTCGACGCCAACCTTGCCGGTGGCGAAACGCCGGATATCCCGTATCGCTGGATCGATGCTTTAGTTGCCGGCTTGGCGCATCGATTAAGTCGCGTCTACGCACCACAACTTGAACAGCAACGCAGCGCTGATGCTGATAAGGCATGGGAAGCCGCGGCGGCTCAGGACACTGAGAACGTTGGGTTCATGCTGGCACCGGGCCTCGCGCAGTATTACCGGAGGTAAATCATGCGACCTCACCCTAGACGTACTGTTACTAACCCGCGCAATCCTCGAGCGTGGGGAACGTGCGATCGATCAGGATTTATCACGAACCATGAGAAGCTGTGCTGGCAGTTCGACTGGCGCGGTACGCACATCGAGAACCTTCACATCTTGGTTTGTGCGGACATGCTGGATGAGCCGCAGCGTCAGCTCGGGGTGCTGATCCTGCCGCCAGATCCGGAACCGATCATGAATGCGCGCCCTGAACCATATGCGATGGAGGAAATGACCACGCGCGTGGAGATGGATAAGGTCACCGATCGCACGCAGATGGATACGACGCAGCGCGAGGAAAGCAATCTGCAAGGTACGCGCACTGTCGTACCTCCGGTGTAAGCTATGGTTGCAACTCCCGGCACTATCCCGGCAATGACGCCGTATCAACCCGGCGCATTGCCGTGGTCCGGTCAAGAAGTCATAGAGATCGCATCCAGTAATAATGCGACCGTGGCCGTCACTGGCTATGTGCCGCTGACTGATGTTCTCGGCAAAGGCATCAGCCAATTGCCGTTGGTTGTGCCGACAACTGCCGATCGGGTGGCGATCTTCCAAGCATCTACTGGTCTGCCAAAGTCCGCTACCTTTGGCAGTATCTCAGTGCCGGCTGGCAATGTGAACACAGGTGGTGGCACTGGTACGCTCTATGTCAAGAATTCAGCGACGAACTTTGACGCAAGCTTTACGACGACGCTGCCGTGTAACGGAACACCGACCGGAATTCCGAATCTGCCGAACGGCACTACTGGTCACGCACCAATGGTGTTCGATACTGCGAATAACAAGCTCTGGTTTTACAACGGGGCGTGGAAGGGCGCGACGTTTAGCTAATGCCGTACAACTATACCGCTTATGTGAATTCGATCGGGGCGCTCGCGGTGGTGACGACGACTGATGTGAATTTCCAAAACATGCTTCCGAATGCCATTGACTATGGCGAACAGCGTATCTTTCGTGATCTGAACCTAATCGCAAACCGAGTGAGGGATCAGACTGGAGCCTTTACGGCTAATAGCCGGACGTTAGCGCTGCCTAGCTCGGCAGGAACGTTTGTTCAGATCCAGGCTGTCAACGTGGTCACGCCGTTTACAGCGACAGTGCTGACAGGCACGCGCAATTCGCTGATCCCGGCAGCGCTGCGAACTATCGATTTCCTTTATCCGCTTGAGACCACGTCAGGCACATCGGTCCCGTATCTCTACGCGCATTTCAATCAGACCACGCTCATTGTTGGTCCTTCGCCGGATCAGAATTATCCCGTCGAGGTGATCGGCACTATCCGGCCGCTACCGTTGTCCGCCAGCAATGGGACAACGTTTCTCTCGCAGTATCTGCCTGATCTGTTCATAGCGGCCTCGATGATCTTCGTATCTGGTTATCTCCAGAATTTCGGCCAGCAATCCGACAATCCGCAGATGGCGCAAAGCTGGGAGAAGCAATACGAAAGCTTGCTGGAGAGTGCCGGGAAGGAAGAGGTCAGGAAGAAATTCGATATGGCCTATTCCGGAATTAGGACGGCCACGCCGGCCGCTGGTGGCCCAGTATGATGACGTACAGCGATTTGGTTCTGCGCTTTGTCGAGCTAGGCGGGACGATCCAAGCCGATATTAATTTGCCGATTGCTATTCCGGCAGCGATCGATGCTGCCGAGAACCGTTGCTATCGCGATCTCGATCTGCTTGCCACCGTTGTTGCCGATATTAGTGGGACCTTTACTGCCGGTAATAGTTTGCAGGCTTTACCTTCAGGTTCCGGCACGATGGTCGTACTTGATCAGCTTATTGCTTACACCACTGGAACCACTGTTAATCTTTTACCTGTTTCTCTTGCGTATTTGTATGCCACGGGAAGCCAGCCCAACGCGATCCCGCAATACTTTGCGATGAGAGATCAGTTCAGCGTGACTGTCTCGCCCACTCCGGATCAGGACTACGGCATGCTTGCTTACGGCACGGTTCGACCGGCGCCACTCGGATCGTCCAATATCACTACGCTATTGACCACATATTTTTCCGACATGTTTACAGCCGCGGCGATGTCATTTGCTTTGCAAAGTCAAACGGCCAGCCCGCTCGTCAGTCAGCAAGCGCAGCAATGGGAAACGAATTATCAGACCTTGCTGAAATCTGCATTAGTCGAGGAGAACCGCAAGAAATTCTATGCCGAGGGGTGGTCAAGCAAGCAACCTTCACCGATTGTAACGCCACCGAGGACATAAATGCCGTGGGGTTCGGTTAGACTGATCCCTGGAGTTAACGTCGAGCGCACGCCAACGCTGAACGAAGCAGGCGTGTCGTCGTCGCAGCTCATCCGTTACCGCGACGGATTGATCCAGAAGTTCGGTGGCTGGTCGTCGTATCTTAGCACGACGACACTCGGTGTTCCGCGAGCGTTGCATGCTTGGGAAGACCTGAACGGTAGCACTTGGTTAGCAGTCGGCACGCCATCACAGTTAGCAATCATTCCGAATGGTACGACGATCATTGATATCACGCCGCAAGTTTTCACATCGTCGTCAATTGCAACGTCTACGTTTATCATTAATTGGGAGATTGGTGGCCAAACAGTTCAATTTTTAGATTCAGCTATTAAGCCCAGCTATACGGCGGCTGGTCCCAGTATTGTCAGTTCGATTACTCCGAATATCGATGCGATCTATTTTAACACGCCAGTCGGTCTTCAGACTGCGGTGTTGAATGAGTACTTCAGTGGATTTTTTACGTCCGGCGTTCAAGTGCCTGGAGCCGGGACGACAGCATTTTCGGTGGGTTTAAGCATACCGCAAGGTCTTGGCAATGGGAGTGCAGCTACTTTTCTACCCCAGTTTACTACGCTTGCGGGGAGTGCCTATGTTCAGGTCAGTCGTGTTCTGGTTGGTGCGGCTCATTTACAACAAGGGAGTGTTATCAATTTTGATATTCCGACTACTGCTAACGGTGTGACAATTTCTGGAGCTTATGTAGTCCAAACACCCACTACAGGAAGCAGCTTTTATATTTTAGCCAGCCAAATTGCCACTGGTTCAGGCACTTTTTCAATGAACAGCGGCAACGTTTCTTTAACATACTATCTTGCGGTTGGTGTTTCTCCAGGCAATGAAATGACTGGGACCAAACTGTCAGCGGCTGATTGGTCACTGGCGAATTGGGGAGAGATATTACTTGCGTGTCCAAGCAACGGCCCGATATTCCAATGGTTTGCCGGCAATGAAACCTTGACGGCTAATCCGGTTGGCACGGCACCAGCAAAAAACGGTGGCATTTTCGTTTCAAATGCGCAGCAAGTTTTGATCTGCTGGGCTTCGTCTGGATCGCCGAACCAAACTGGAAGTGCCTTTGGGGTGATACAAAATCCGTTGCAAGTGGCGTGGTCGAATGTTGGTGACTACACCACATTCGGCGCGTCTTCGACCAATCAAGCCGGATCATTTGTGATCCCATCTGGCAGCACTTGCCGTGGCGGCATGTCGGTGGCGTCACAGAATATCATTTGGACTGACATCGATTGTTGGGCCATGAATTATCTTGGCTTCCCGTTGGTTTACGGTTTCTCCAAGATCGGTGCAGGAGCTGGCTTGATCGCACAGCATGCTACAATGCTGTTACGAGGTGTGGTCTATTGGATGGGGCCAAGCAATTTCTTTCGTCTTACCGGCAATGGTGTCGAAGTCATTCCGTGTCCGGTCTGGGACTTTGTATTTCAAAATATGAATACGGCGCACGTTGCTAATATTCGCGCCATGCCAAACACGCCTTTTAATGAGGTGGGTTGGTTATTTCCGTCTGCCGCGTCGTCTGGTGAATGCGACAGCTATGTCAAATTCAATGTGACTGAACAAGGCGAGCCTTGGGATTATGGCACGATTAGCCGGTCCGCCTGGATCGATCAAAGCGTGCTAGGCAATCCGATATCTGCCGATCTTAACGGTAATCTATGGGTGCAAGAAACCGGCAACAATGCTGGTGGTTCGGCGATGACGTCGTCATTCACGACTTCATACTTTATGATCCAAGATGGTGAAGACTTTGCTTTCGTAGATTTTGTTGTGCCGGATATGATTTGGGGAACATATTCCGGACCGAAGACCGCCAACGTTCAGTTGACTTTTAACATTGTGGATTATCCAGGCGATGCGCCACGAACCTTTGGTCCGTTCACCGTAACTCAGGGACAGGAATTTATCACACCGCGGATGCGCGGTCGGCAAATGTCAATCACCGTTACGTCTAACGATAGCGGTTCGTTCTGGAGGCTCGGCCGCATCCGCTATCGGTTCGCGCAGTCGGGACGACGCTAATGCCAGCCTCATTAGATGACATCCTGACTGCCATCAAAGGCGCGACACAGAACTTGTCGAACCTGACGATCGCATTCGGCTCACCCGGTCGTACCTCGCAATCGTTTACGACCTCGCCAGTCGCGAGCTACTTTAATTCAATCGCTAGCGCGGCTTTTGGAACTCAACCGTTTCAGGTCGTGGCGTTTAACGCCAATCGACGCGCCATATCGTTTCATAGTTGTGATCCGATGGGGAACACGACGATGTGGCTGACGACCAATACAACTTTTGCCGGTGCTGGAGTTCCGCAAGGCATCGCCTTGGTGCCAGGAATGAACTGGGTTATTGATGCGAACAGCGGATCGAACGCAGCTTGGTTTGCGATAGCGGGGAGTGGAACAACCAACAAGCTATTAGTGCTGGAGTACGTCTGATGTGGAAAGTGGTGGTAGCGGCGTTGTTCCTATTCCTGACGTTGGGCCATCCGGCGAAGGCGCAAAACCTGTTCGTCCCTAATCCGCCGTGTCCGAATAACACACAGCAGATCGCCAATACGAATTGGGTAAATACTTGCGCGATCCAGACCATCTTGGCTTCGGGCGGCTATATTAACCCGAAGAACCCCCCGTATAATGCTGCCTGCGATGGTGTGACTGATGACACAGTTGCAATCCAGAACGCTGGTAACGCCGCTATCGCGGCTGGTCTGGCATTATTTATTCCGCCATCTACCGGCGGCTGCATCATCTCGCAGAATGCTAGCAATAACTGGTCTCTGAAATTCACATCGCCAATCGTCATTGTCGGGTTTCCCGGTTATTCAATTCTGTTTCCAAAGTCTGGGACCAGTACCAGCGTAAACATGATTTATTTTGTTGGTACTAGCGGTGGTGCGCAACGCACGATCGTAGATGGCATCATGATCGCTAATCCTTCAACAGGGACTTACGACGGTGGCAACGCACTGTTCTTTGATACAACAACCGTTGGCAATCTGTTTCTTCGTCCGCAGATAAGCCGAAACTATTTTGGTACACCTAATAGCGGCGGCGGCTGGTCAATCCAAGCTAACAACAATACTGGCAATACTAACGGTGGCTTTGCTTATGGTAATATTTTTGAAAATCTTATTGGTGCTGGCGCCGATTTCGAATCGTCCGGCGACAGCATCCGGATGGAACACAATGTCATCACCCATATCGGATCGAACACCAGCGTCAATCCCGGCGCACAGGTCAACCTAATTACTAATGCTGGCAATTTTCAGTATGTCGGTAACAACTGCGGTATTGATCAACGCTGCATTTATGTCGAGTGTTCGGCAACATTCGATATCAGCGGCAATGAGCTTGAGAACAATAACAACTCCATCAGTGTCTCCAATGTAAGCCTTGATGCCAATGTCTGTGCTTTGGCTGGAGGCACCGTAACCAATAACGAGATCACGGTATTAGGCGGCAGCACTAACCATCCAGTGCCGATCTATCTAGGCGGCAGTCCTACCAGCGGTATTGTTGTCGATGGCAATCGTATCGCAACGTTTGTCGGCTACACTGCAATTCTGATTGGAGGTAACGCAAGTAATACTCATATTGGTTGCAATAATTATTTTGTGTCTGTTAGCGGTCTGTCCACCATAACTGACAATTCAACTACAACCATCTATTGCAGAGCGCATTATTATGTTGGTCATAGTGTCCACTCGGCAACTTGCGCGACCAATACAACGTGCTGGTTCTTGAACGATATTCAAACGTCAGGCGATGTTTTTGTTTACAACCGCACACCACTTGCCGGATTGTTTAAAGGGATGCGGGTGTTTACTGGCAACGGTGCCCCCGGCGCCGCTCAGACCTACACAGTGACATTCCGCAAGAATTCAGCCAATACCGGAATAACCTGTACGATTTCTGGCAACGCTTCTAATAGTTGCAATGACACGTCGCATACAGTGACATCGTCGCAAGATGATCAATGGAACTTTTCTATCGTGACTTCTAACGGCGCAGCGGTGGCTCAAGATATTCAGTGGGTCATCGAGTTTGACCCGTACACACAGTGATCAGTGAGTGAATGTCATGCCAGCCTCTCAAGTGATGCACGAATTCAAGCACGGCAAGCTGCATAGCGGCAGCAAGAAGGGTCCGATCGTCAAAAATCGTAAGCAGGCGATTGCGATTATGCTGTCGGAGAAGCGCAAAGGTTATCAGTTCGGTGGCGCGCCTAACATGTTCGGTCAGAATAATGCGTTCGCCCCGAATATGTTTAGCTCCTCGCCCGTCACGCCTGCGATGCAGCCCGCTTCGCCCGCTACAACGATGGGGCCGCCAATGGGCGGCGGTTTTGGTTCGATGGGGGCGGGCCAAGGTCTTGGCATGGGTCAGTCACCGCAATTGCCGAACACTGCTGGTTTGCATCCCGATGCGACAGGCGGCTCGAGTTACGGTAATCGTGAGGCTCAGCCGGGACAGCAGCAATCGAATCAACTGCCGACTTGGATGCAAGGTGCTACTGGATTGCCTGCCAATTTTCAGCAGCAACTAAGCTCGGCAATATCTGGCGGGGTCGGTTCGCCTGCGTGGCAAAGCCTGATGAACTTAGTCCCGCATCCTCAGCAAGATGACCAAGACAGGGGTAGGGAAGGCAGGGGTCGAGATGACGATGACGATCGACAACAGCAACAGCCGCGCACACCTCCGCCGACTTACTGGCCCGGTAACTGGGGTGCGGTCGGTGGTGTTCCAGCCGGCGGTCCTGGCACCGTAGCGGCCAAGCAGGCCGGCGGCGGGCTGCCATCGGCTGGCGCGTATCTAGAGCGTCAGGACTTCCGCCAGGACATGCGGAACATGACGCATACCGGGCCGATCATGTCCACGGTTGCCGGCCGCACAGATCACCATGCCATCAATGTGCCGTCTGGCAGCTACGTTCTGCCGGCCGCGCACGTCAGTGCCATAGGTCAAGGCAATACGCTTAGCGGCATGAAAGTCTTGGGCCGCATGTTCGGCAGTGCGCCATATGGCATGGGTGGTGGCAGCCGGGTCGCACACGGTCCTGGCGCCCCGAAAATCGGATTCGCGCGGCCACCGAAGCCTGTTGGTGGTTTCCAGGCTGGGGGAATGCCGGGTGATGTCAGTGTCGATGATGGCGGCAATATCCAACTAGCCGGTGATGTGGTCTACGGACCGGGTCGATGGGGATTAGAACCGCGGCCGACACCAAGCGATCGATCTCTCGGCGAGATGTTCATGGAGATGTCGCCGGCTCGACGCAAGGAATACGGATTGCCTGAACATCCGCCGCAGCCGATTCAGATGACGCCGAGAACCAGTGGGTTGGATGTTTCGGATTATGATTCTGATCTGTCGTCCACTGGCGGATCGCGCCACAGTATGACCGGCAGGCCTGTGCCGATCATGGCGGCCGGCGGCGAATATGTTCTGTCACCGCAGCAAGTCATGCGTGTTGGCAATGGAGATCTCAATCGCGGTCACCGCATTCTCGATGAGTGGGTGAAGATGACCCACAAGAAATACGCCAAGACAATCGCTAACCTCCCGCCACCGGCAAAGACATGACAGTTCGATACGCCACACGCCACGATGAACAACAGCTAATGGACTTGTGCCATGCGCTGCATCAAGACAATGGTTTGTTCTCGATGGATGAAAGTTTGGTACGCGAGATGCTGTACCGTGCTTTCGATCGTAAAGGAAGTGTTATTGGGGTGATCGATGGTGACAGTGAAATCGCTGGTGCGATTTACATGTTGCTTAGTCACTACTGGTATACGACGCAGACACACCTCGAAGAGCTGTTCAACTTTGTGCGGCCCGGTTATCGCAAGTCCGGATACGCTGACGAGCTACTCGAGTTTTCCAAAGAGTGTCAGCGCAAGATTGGTGTGCCGCTGATCGTTGGCATCGTCAGCAATCATCGCACTGAAGCGAAGGTGCGATTGTACAGCCGGCAGTTCGGAACGCCGGCCGGCGCATTCTTTGTTGTTGGCGGACAGTGGATACGCGACACTGAGCCGGTCGATTATCACAATTGGATGCACGACCATGATCGCGGCGACAACCGTCGCAGGCGCGGCAATACCATCATGGCTTTGCGATCGGCCACGATGACCACTGCACCCTCAATCCCGATGGGTGGAGGATGATATGTGCGGCAGTAAAGGCACCCAGACCGTAACACAACAGCAACAGACACAACCGAACCCGGCTGCCTATAGCGCTTATCTCTCGATGTTAGGTCGAGCGGGAAATGTTGCTGGTCTGCCGTTTGTGCCGTTCCCCGGTCAAGGCGTAGCTCCGATCAATCCTACGCAGTTGGCTGGGATCGGACAGATCGCGACCTCCGCGAGTCTCGCCCAGCCGGGATATGAGTTTGCCAGCATGCTAGATGCGGCAGCTTCCAATCCGCTGACGGCCGGCAACATAATGAATTACTACAATCCGTTTCAGCAACAGGTTGTATCAAACACCGAGAATTGGCTTAACACGCTCAATGCGCAACAGCAGCAACAAGTCATCGGCAATGCCGCTGCGCAAGGTGCGCTTGGTGGTGATCGGTCAGCAATAGCCCAAGCCATCACAGCACAAGGTCAAGCGGCAGCGGAAGCGCCTGTGATTTCCGGTCTTGAAGCGCAGGGCTACAATCAAGCACTACAAACAGCCGCACAACAATATCAACAAAATCCAGAACAAGCGGCTGCGATTATGGCGAGCTTGGCTGCCGGACAGCAGGGTGCTGCGCTTGCTGGTGGTCAGGCTTTGACGCAAGCCGGTACACTGCAACAGCAGACACAACAGGCGCAGGATCAGTTTGCTTATCAGCAGTACTTGCAGCAGCAAGGTTTCCCTTATCAGGTCGCGCAGTGGCTCGCTGGCATCTACACTGGTGTCGGCTCGCAGATGGGCGGCACGGGTACAGCACAAACACAGCAACCGGCACCTAGCTGGCTGGCATCAGCGCTCGGGCTTGGAATTACCGGCGCCGGCATGTATGCCAACTCTCAGAACCCTAATAACACCAATGTATTTTCTGACGAGCGATTGAAGGAGGATGCGGTAAAGGTCGGTGAGACAAAGGACGGTCAGCCGATCTATCGATTCAAGTTTAAGGGCGATCCTCGCACACATATCGGCCTGATGGCGCAGGATGTCGAAAAGAAACATCCGGAAGCGGTCGGCCTCGATGCGAGCGGATACAAGACAGTTGATTACGAGAAGGCTACCGACCACGCTGTTAAGCGCAAGGGTTATCAGGGCGGCGGGGTGCCGACCGGCCCCGGCTATACATTGTCAGGTGGATTCGCCGCGCCCTACGGCGGTCCGTATGGTGGTGGTGGTGGTCTATACGGTGGCGGCGGTTCCGGTATTACGCACGGTGCTGGGCCACCTCGTATAAGCTTCCTGCCGCCACAACAGCAGCAACAGCAACAGGGCGGCCAGGACATCCTCAACAATGCATTAAAGATGGCCGGCAAAGGGGTTGGCCCTAAAGGATCGGTGGCGCCCGGTGGCATGGATGATCCTGCATTGCAGAGTGCGACCCCCGGCATTGGTGACATAGGCCTAGCCGGTGATCAGACGGCCAGTGTGGCAGGCTTGCCGGGTGCGGATGTGCTTGGTGGCGCCGATGTTGGTGCGCTTGGCGACGTGACCGCAGGAATGGGTGGTGATCTGCTTGGTGGTTCGTTTGATCTTGCCAGCACGTTGCCGGCAATTGGTGACATCGGACTTGGCACTGACGCGCTAGCCGGCTTGGGTGGCGCAATGGCTGGTGGCGATCTGCTTGCCGGCGGCGATGCCTTGATGGCGCTTGCGCTTCTGCAATCCGGTGGTCGCGCCAATTATCCCGGTGGTATCGCATTGCCGGCTCGCAATCGTATCAATCTACCGATGCGCGGCGGTTTAGGCATGCCGTCCTTTGTGCGAGGTACACCGCAGAAGGGCTATCAGGAGGGTGGCAGTCCGCAATTTGCCGATCCATCCGATACGGTAGCCGAAGCCATAATGAAGAATCAGGAGATCGCACAGGAGCTAACACCGCAGTCTACTGATGCCGGCCTTGCCGCTTTTAACGATACGAGTAAGCCGAATTGGCAACGTGTTGGATTGTCTGGTCCGCCATCGGCTGCGCAGTTATCGGATGCTGACAGTCCGCAGGCAGCCGCAATGGCAAATACGATCCGGCGCAATCTGTCTGGATCGTCACCGATGATGTCTGCGTCATACGCGCCAGGAAGCGATGCTGCTTCTGCCATTGCGAATGTGGTCGGTCGGCCGCGGACCGGCATGGCATTAGGCTTTGCAGGCGCACCGGGCGAGGACGGTGGTGTGGGTGGTGGATATACGCCGACTGAAATGCCGACACCTCCACCAGCATCACGACGAACGCCACCGACCGCACTGCCGGATTACTATTCGGGTAGTCCAGGCAGCGCGATGATCGCTGCCGGTCTTGGTATTCTGAGCCGTGTCGGTCAGCCCGGTGTGACTACAGCCGGCGCCATCTTTGGTGGCGGCGCGCAGGGTTTGGCTGGTTATCTCGGTGGTCAGGCAAGCGCCGAGATGGAAGCACGCAAGCTCGATCAAGCAGCAAAGGCAGAACAGGATCGTATTAATATAGAAGGTCAGCGGTTGGATGTTGAACGTTATCGTGCAGGGCTAGAACAATTGCAGCCGCTTACTGGATACGAAACCCCTGAAGGTCATCCGATCGGCATTGATAAGCGCCGTCCTGGCGTTGCTTATGATCTGGTCACTGGCAAGCAAGTCGATCCAGATACTGGCGTTCGAAACACTAGACTTCAGTGGAAGCCGTATCCCAATAAGATTACCGAAGGTGGTGACCCGGTCATGCAGAATGGTCAGGGTCAATTTATGAATGCGACTACGCATGAAATAATGGGACCGGGAACCAAGATTATTGATGCGAAGATCAATCCAATTCCAGAACAGGACGTTCAGTCGCGCGCCTATCAGTTAGGTCTGGGCGATATGAAGAGTGCTTATTCTGGGTTCGGCTATGGTGACAGTTTAAACAAGCAAAGAGTTCGAACCGCAGCACTGAAGCAACTAACTGATAATGGAATGACGGTTCAGGAAGCTAGCGAATATCTTTCGAACCAAGAACAAGAATGGCATGCGCGCGGTATGGGATTGGGTGCTGAAGCCAGGACTGCGGCGACACGCGAAGCTAACCTGAAGATGATCTTGCGTGCGGCTGATGCTGCGGTGCCGGCTGCGTTAGATGCATCAAAGGATGTGTGGCGCACCGGCTTCGTGCCGCTGAACCATTTCATCCAGTCGGCTATGACCAATACTGGTAGCCCGCAAGAGATCAAATTCGGTATGGCTAACTTGCAGCTAGCCGAACACTGGGCCAGAGCTATGAACCCGACCGGCCAGATGCGCGAAAGCGATCGTGATCTTGCTTTGAAATATTTGAACACTGCGCAAAACCCAGAAGCATACCAAGCCGCAGTGAAGCAACTGCAAGTGCAGATACAGCGTGAACAGAATGCAGTGGCCGGCTTCAGGAAGGATAACGGCCGCGACGCGACGATGGGTAAATCTGATGGCTTAACTGCCGCTGACAATCGGGCCGAATTGAATAAGGGAGTGGGTGGTGGTGCGACGACTACCACTACGACGACGACGCCAGCCCCGACTGCGACAACACCTCCAGCAACAGTTGACGCCCGTGATATTCAAGCATTGAAAGACAATGCTGATAATCCGGCGGCTAAGGCAGCAATTGATAAGAAGTACGGAGCCGGCACTGCCGATCGTATATTAGGCAAACCGTAATGGCTGATTTCACGTTGCCGAGTGATGCAGACTTTGTTCTGCCAAGCGATCGGCAACCAGCCGCAGCGCCGCCACCGGCTGGGCCTGAACCATTACGACCTCCGGAGGTGCCGGAACCTACGCTTTCTGCGCACGAGCGCTACCGCGCGGCGCAACGGGCGGCGACCCTCGCTGGTACACCAGAACAACCGGCCGGCACTGATCAAGCGCAGCCAGAAGTAGGCTACGGTCCGCAGTATACACCGTCTGGCAGCCAGCTAGCGCGGCAGTACGGTCAGGTTGGCAAGGGCTTGGCCAAAGGCGTGCCGGCGACCGTCCCTGGATTGGGATTTGTCGGCGACATCGAGGCGCAAGCTCGACTGTTCGGCAAAGACTTGGGGCTATCTCAGCAGACATTCTTCCCGCAGACGACTGAGGGTGGCTTACTAGGCCAACGGCATGGGCTTGGCATTCTGTATCCCGCGCAGACACCGGAGGAGGCTGCCGGCATGCAGATAGCCCCGATGTTGATACCGGGGCTTAAAAAGATACCGGGTGCAATACGCGATATTCGTGAGCCGCCGCCGCCCCCTCCTGGCCCCTTCAGCATGGCACCGGGTGTGCCAGTTGGCGAAGTGAGGCCTGGAACGGGCGCACGATTACTACCGCCTGACGCCCCTACGGTCCCTGCCGGCACGGAAACGACTGTACCGATTCGTGCTGGGGTTGGTGCGCAAGCGGCCGCTGGTCCGTTGGATGGTATTAGCACTGTTACGTTAGATTATTTCCGCGATCTCTTGCAGAAAGAATTCACGCCGTATTCTTTAGAACAACGCTCTGAGAAATTGGGACCGCATGGGTTCTTCGGTGAATTGTCGCCAAGCACTGAACTGGGAATGCGAGGTGCCTCGTCTTATCCAGATGCGGCTAGAAGTGAAACAATCAATTCTGTCGAAACCCGTAAAGCTGAGACACCAGAACGTGTCAAAGCGATGTGGGATGAAGCGTTTGGTCCTGCCGAAAATCTAGCGGAGAACCGTCAGCTATTAACCATCCAACAAAACCAAGTTGCTGGTCCGATCTATCGCGCATTTGAACAGCTACCAGTCCCGCCAACCCCAGCCATGCTGGACACGTCGGAGGCCGGTTTGATGACACGGTTGCGTGCAGCACACACATTCGGTGAGGCACGAGATCTAGCTGGGATAGAAGGCATTCCGTGGGATGAAGCATTTGATACCGGCTTGGAACGTGCGCAGCGATTCCCAACTGCGCGCAGTTGGGATTTGATTAAGCAAGCGTTGGATAGTCAGATTGAAGAATCGTTCAATAAGTTTGGTGAAGCTACTCGTCGCACTCGCTCATTGACGCAACTGAAGAATGATCTAGTTGCTGACATTGATAATCATCCGAATACAGACATCGGCACGATGTGGCGCATGGGCCGCGACGCATACGCTGGCCCCGCGCAGATCAAAGCCGCGGAGGCGTTAGGCGCGCGGTTGTTAAACGAAAGCGTTAAAGCTAACGAGCTACCGTTCTTCACGTCATCTTATTCGCCAGCACAAATGCGAGGTGTGTTGCGTGGTTTGCGTGCTGATCTTGAAGACAGATATGGCAGGGCTGGGCCGCAGGATCGAGCCGTCATTAATCAAATGCGCGGGGCTAATAATCAGAAAAAGATAAGATGGTTTTTGAATGACGATGCGCGTGCGGATCAGTTATTCAACAAGATGGATCAGGAACACGGGTTGCTTGGGGCGCCGACTAAGCTTTATGGCGGCTCGCCAACTTCCGCTGGCCAAGTTGCTAGAGACATATTCGGTCCTCAATCTAGTATGTTGGACCCCAAGAAACTTTTGAAGTATGGCGTTGCACTTGGTCATTTTGCTACAGATCCGGTTTCGGCTGGAGTTAAGTTGGCCGGCGAACACCTGTTAGGTGCAGTAGAAAAGCACGGTATCGCCGCGAAAGAAGCTGCCGCTGAAAGATTGCGCGGAGAGGCGACTAAAATATTCAATCTGCAAGGTCCGGAACGCGATGCAGTCGCGCGATACTTTCTTGAATCGCAGCCTGGAACGCGATGGCGTGGTGGTGCGGTAACCACGCGCGCGGCCGGCGGGCGAGCTTTCGATCCGCGCTCGATCGGCGGCCGGCGGAATCCTCGTGACGGCCAATTCTATCTTCCAGGCAAGAAATCGGGATCGTGGTTCCGGATACAGCACAGGCAAGATGCTGGTCGAGTTGTTCCGCTGGTCGGCACCTCAAGCGAAGAACAAGTCGGTTCACCGGGAATACCGATGGGGCCGCAGCCTGGACCGCATATCGGTCATGTGTTGCAGATGGCGCCGTTAAGCCCTGACAACCCCACTGAGGTGAGTGTCCCGCCATTAGCCGGGGCGATGATGCGACCAATGAGCTATGGCTTGCTGCCGACCTTGTCAGCCAAGACGCCATGGCAACAAGCCAAGCCGGTAGTCGATGCCAATGCCAACAAAGGACTGCAATATCCGATCGATGAATCTAGCGATCGATTGAGAATGAATCTGAAGCGTGATGATAAGGCGCAAACGACTGGCAATCCATTACCGGGCGGACCGAAGAACGATCGCACTGTGATACGCGCGCCGCAACTGACGCAGGAACAGATCGAGGCGGGCGAGAAACAACTGCCAGACTTCGTCACTGGCAAAATCACACCGCAAGACTGGGTCGATCGCCAGGAAGCATTGATGACGCCTGCCGAGATACAGGCTTTCTCGCAGTGGTACAAAGCGCTGCAAGGCCGGTTCCGGCAGAACACACCGAATGATCCAGCGCAAGCTGACAAGTACATGCGGGCGTGGCTGGTAGCGCAACAGAACATCGGTCCGGCGCCAGCTATGTCGAACGTCTTGTTGCAATCCGAACAGCTACTGCGTGGTGTTCCACCGGGTGAGATGGTTGCCGGCGGCATGCCAAACCCGACCGAGGCAGCGCGCGCAGTGTTGCAAGGTCAGCCGGTTCAGCGTGGCGCCGCGGAAAAGATTTCGGACTTTGTCGATAGCGCAGAAGGCAAGTCGGTTCGATCGTGGATGGCTAACCATCCGGATGGCGGCCGACCGTTCGTGGTCGATGTTCACACTGGGCGTGACACTGGGCTGGTCGATCAGACACTGATCAATCTGCTTCGCGCCAAAGGCTATAACAATGATGACCTCAACAAGCTTGAGATTGATTGGGGTGGCGGCGGTATCAAAGGCGCGCAGTACGAAAACCGTTCCAAGTTTGGCAACGATCTCACTGACTATTTGAACAGCATCAAATGGCAGGGGCGATCGAACTGGACACCGGCTGAGATACAAGCGGTCGGTTGGATGGGGATGACCCGACTGACGCACGAGCGCGCCGAAGATGTCGAGACTGCGATCGGCCGCAACACCCGCAACGTGGCAATGGAATTAGCGCCCGGTAAAGGCTCGCCATGGGATAAGAAATACGGCAAGGATTTTGCCGCGTTGCCGGAAGCCGATCGGCAGGCCATCACCTCCGACATTACCCGGCAGGCCGTCACCCATGCAGCACAGATCACCGGCATTGATCCTGGGCGAATCGTCAGCGGGCTGGGTGCGTGGTTAAAGCAGCAGATGCCATCCACAGTGGCGCAGACCTTCGCTACGAGGGGCGGCGCCGACAATGCCGCGGCTGCACTCGGTCATCTCCTGCATCAGACAGAGGTGTGGTCTGCCGGCGTTAAGGCGCCCACTGAGGCGCCTGGAGGCTTTGCTATTGATTTCATAGCCAATGGTCCGCACACCTTTAATAACCCAGCGGAATTGCAGTCTTTCTGGTCGAAGGTAATGGAAGCGGACCCGCTAAAGGGTAGCAAGAAAGCTCTATTCCAGGGCTTTCAGCCGATCCAGGCGCCGAACGGCAATCCAGGCATTCGGGTGCTGGTCGATCGCGGTGGCGTTAAGACTTTGCAGACAATAGAAAATGCCTTGGCGAAAGGTGGCCCGATTGATAGTATGATTAGCCAAATGCCTAGCCGACCCGGCCAAGGCATTGACACGCATTTGAGTGAAGCCGAGATCAGCAAGCATATTAACGATTGGACAAAGGACAGCAACGGTGAAGCACACATACAAAGGCTTGCGGAAGGCATCGGACGTGATCCCACAGCCGATCTCCGTACTGCTGGGCGGCAACTTGAGGCCAGCCTCAAAGCCTCAATCGAAGCCGCCCAAGCCAGACAACAAGCCGGTCAAGAAAGACAAATAGGCGGGCGCGTCTATTCGCTGGTGCCGGTGAACGGCAATCCATTCGCCACGGGGGGCGCGGTGGATAAGGGTAAGAAAGCTAAGACCGATCCAACAATCCGTTATCAGTATCGACCGCACGGCAACCAGTGGTGCGCGAGGTGCGTTATGTTCCGCGCGCCGGATAGCTGCACGGATGTGGCTGGCAAGATTGCGCGTCAGGGCTGGTGCAAAATTTTCTACCCTAAGAACCCTAAAGGGACGAATGTACTAAAGCGGCAAGGTGGTGGTGGCGTAGAGGATGAGCCGCCAAGTGGTGATCCAATCGGACCGCCGATTACACAGCACCCGGTCCTACAGATTGGAGTTGCACCGGGGTTAAGTGGGCGGCAACCAGGAGTGGGACCAATGTCAAGTGTTAAGACGGCTGATGTTGTGTGGAACGGCAATCCATATCGCGTCACTTATGATTCGGCTAAAAAGGATATGCCGTTGTGGCAGTCAACTAAAGCAACCAGAATCCGCAAAGACGGATCGCTTGGCAGAACATTGACTGGCATTCCAGAAACATTTGGTGCGCTTAAAGAAGCTCAAAAGATTTGGGGAGAAGATCAGTGACCACTAATCAAGGCGACCTCTCCCGCTGCATCGTGCATGAACCGGCCGAAGATTGGCCGACTATGATCGAGGTGGTTGCGTATTGGTCTAAGGGACACGGCCGTCGCGGTCGGCGCCGCTCGATCCAGATCGATGCGGACCAGTTCTTTGGTCGCGGCCGTTATGGCGCACCAATGCCGGCAGAGGTGTTGTTTGGGATGGTCGAAAGGTTAAGGCGACAAGGGCCGGATGTTGGGTTACCGTCCCAGATGCGTGGGGATAGCGTGAAGCAAAGGAAGCAAAGCGTAGATCACGATCAGGACTAGGATCACGATCAGGACGACATTGATGACGGTCCGGATCGGCTCGGGGAGTGGGACGACGGAGAGAATAGCTGTCACGGCCCAGTAGATGAGGCCGACCACGACCAATGCGATCAGGAGTCCGATCAACATGTCGATCATGTCGCTTAAACGCGCGCTAGCTTTGTTAGTTCCATTGCTGTGCGTCACCCCTACCCAAGCCGCCACTGATGTGATCTTGATGTACGGCTGGGGTCCGAACGGCTGGTCATCCGGTATCGATACGATCGCGCGGCGCGCTCGCACGCTAAGTGGCGTGAACCGCGTCAGCACCATGGACTATCGTTTCACGCAGCGTGCTTACGATCAGATAGTTGCAGCGCATCATAATGATCCGCATCGGTCATTCGTGATCGGCGGCTATAGCTGCGGCGGAAACGGAGCCATTGCTGTGGCAGCGGCGTTGAGAAACAATTCGATCCGCACGCATGTCATCACACTGCAACCATCAGTGTGGTGTGGTCGCTATGCTTTAACGGACAACGTGGCCCTATATCAGTCAACATGGAGTCCGGGGACACTGGGGCTAGGCAGCTATCAGCCCGAAGGACCGCCGGCACACTACAGCGTTTTTGTTCAGCGGGATTATCCGCATGGCGCAGCCGATACTGATCCCATGTATCAGCGAGATGCGCTCTATGCTATTGCAGCGGTCGCTGATCCGGCGAGGCGCCCTGCTTGGGAACGTCATTTGATCCGCACTGCGCCGCATGTGGATCGACAAGACGCACAAGTGATATGGCGGCGTGAGTAATGCCAATAGGAGGACGTAATGGCAGCAGTACCGATTACAATTCAGGGCGTCATCTACCCTAATGCTAAAGGAAGGGCGGCAGGAGATCAGCCGTTCAAGGCTACGATTGTTGGCTATGCTTGGAACCCCTCACTGTCTATTGGTGGTGGGCCTATTGAAGGCCAGCCGCCGGCTGGCGGTCCTCCCGGCGAACCGACACATCCGATTGTGCCGCCCGGTGGCTATCCCCATCCGGAACATCCGATAGCCAATCCGCCGCCGGTTGATCCGCCAGTACCGCCAGAGATACCGCCCGGTGATGGCGACCCAGCTACTGGATTTATCAAGGCCCCACCGGCAAGCGGTGGATGGGGTTTCCACGAGGATTTGGGCTGGGTCTACTACCCCGGTTCTGGTGGTGGCCCAAAAAGATAATTGATGCGCAGTAAGATCGCCGGGTGGTTACTCTGCTTGGCGATCTTCCACTCGCCCGAAGGTAGAGAATTGCGGATTGAAACGCAGCACCTTGCAGCCGTTCGACCGGCTGATGCGGTGCAGCAGAATGTAGCTCCAGGCACCAAGTCTATTCTTTATGTCGGCAGTCAGAAGTTTGGAGTGATCGAAAGTCTTGCCGAGATCGATACTATTATTAAAGACTGCATTACAAACGGAGAACCGCAATGACCGCATTTGTAATCAGTTCCGGACACGCGAAGCATGTAGCTGGTGCCATAGGAATTATCTCAGAGGTAGAGAATGCTAGGCTTGTCACCGAGAAGGTTGCCAGTGAACTGCGCGAGATGGGAAACACGGTCTATACCTACCACGACAATACTTCTGATACTCAGAGCGAAAATTTAGATGCGATCGTGGCGGCACACGAGTCATATCAGCGCGATTACGATATCTCTGTTCATTTCAACAGTTACGATGATCCTGACGCGCATGGCACTGAGGTGCTGTATCTGACACAGCAAGAGCTAGCTGAAGACCTCTCCGCGGCGATCGCTGCGGCCAGTGGATTGTATGACAGGGGTGGGAAGTACCGTGATAATTTGGCCTTCCTGAACAACACGTCCCGCCCAGCCGTGCTACTTGAAATCGCATTTGTCACGAATCAAAATGACGTTTCCATATATCAGGACATGTTCGAAGCTATTTGCTTCTCGATAGCTGAAACACTCGATGATTACGGAAAATTGGAGATAGCATGACAGTAACATTCGCCGGTCCGTGTTCGTGGTTTGGGGGAAGTTCTGACACTGGCGTCAGCGAGACAGAAGGCTTGGCCTTTATCTTTTCCTACGACCAAGCACCGTGGTTGTTCTATCCTGAAGCCGATCGCGATCCTAGCACTGGGCTGGCTCGCAATCTCGCATCTGAGACAGTCAGCTATGTGGCCTGTCGGTGGGACTACGAAGTGACACCGAAGGAGGTATTAGCACAGCCAATCCCGGCGCTCGTGCGGGCGCCGAAGACCGGACGTGAACGGCTCGCCCTCCCCGCAGATTGGGGTCCACATGAGGAGAAGACAGGTGGCCGCGCAGCAGACCTGTCCAAGTACCTACTTTCGCAACTTGGAATAACGACTGACGATGACGTAGAAGTTTTTTATCCGGCACCGCACGCGCCGATCAAGGATAAGGTTAAACAGCGTATCAAAAAGCGGCGCGAGGTGATAAAACCAAAACGCAAAGCTCGGCGCCAAGCCAGGAAGAAAAAATAAAAGGGCGGCCCTCGCGGACCGCCCTCCCAAAATTTTTAGTTCTTCACTCTGATGTCGTAGTACGTTTGTACTCCTTCATCACACCCTTCTGAGAAAGTCTGGGATCTCGTCGCTGAATTCTTGTTCTCGGATCTTGTGCCAGTCCTCGCCTGTGATCTTGAGAGGTTTATCTATCGAAGGCGATCGTGGCGGCTTCAGCAATCGCTTGCGTTCTTGTCTCAGTGCGGTGATACGGTTTACTAAGCGAGATAGTCTTTTGAGATCGCGTTCTAGGCTGTCTTCGATCTCACTTAGTCGCGCACTGTGTTTTGTTGCCAGTGTAATTCTGGTCATGGTTTCACCTATTCAATTGTCAAACATCCGGCGTTGCCGCCGATCACCCGCTCATCGGATGATGCAATGACTATAGCAGGATATCCGTACTACTGCTGGCTGTATCTCGGAATGATGTTAGATAGCCACATTTGTCCGCACCATTACTTCGCAAGTGCGCTGTTGATAGTTGTGTCAGTTACGGTTTTAGGGATACTTCTCGCTTACAACCTAGGAAAACATCAATGACTTAGCGGCAATTCCCTCGCGCATTCCTAACAAACAAAGATGAAAATTATTTTTGATCGCGTCAGGTTGTACCGCCGACAAACAGCCCTGCGATCCATAAAAACCCAACAATGATGATGATCCACATCACGATCTCAAGCGGATCGAAATCCTCCGGTGGCGGGCCATAAATAAATCTCTTACGAGCTAACATTGCGTTTCTTCTTCATCTCGCCGATCCACTCCATTAGCCCATCATAAAGTATGAGCTTGCATCGGGTAGCGTCTTCTTCTGACATATCATCGATTTCGGCCAATTGTTCGTCTAGCTCGTAATCGATAAGCCGATTGATCCTTGGCAGAACCCTGTCGACAAAGACAAGCTTGCGGATGGTGTTGAGTGTTTTCATTTGTAATGTCGTTGTTCGAATTCGATCATGTCCAACGTCGACTTGAGTTGACGCAAAGAGTAGCGAGCCTCATCCAATTTGACTCCGAAGCGCGCTTTATCGCCTAGGATCATATGCAGTCGCATGGCGTTGATCGATGCGCTAACTTCTGCCAAATGCTGTCCAGCGTCAAACATTTTTGCGCCTAACATCGCTCTGATCATCGGCTCTTCGTTCGAAAGTTTCTCTTCGGCCATTTGCGTTTCAACCTGTTGTTCTTAGCTTCGATGCGCTTGTTCTTGCGGCGCAAAGCCAGATCGCTGTACTGGCCGTGCTGGCCGCGCACCCGCGTTTCGATGTCGTGATCGTCAGCGAGGACGTAGGCTAGATATTCGGGATCATTAGCAGGCGGATTGTAATCGCCATTGGCATCACGCGGGCGATTCACCAACGCTGGACGATGGTGGAGTTCGATCGGCATATCACAGCCGAAAAATTCCTCTAGCTTCCAGCGGATGCGCTTATTGGTGCTACGGTGGCTTTGGGCGGCGAAGGATGGCGTAACCTTGGCTTCGCGCATCTGCCGGTCAATGACGGCCTCGCGCACATCTTGGGGAATGTACGGCCTAGGCAGCTTTCCCGGCATTTCTCTTCAACTCCCGTGGGTGAACGCCGATCATGTCGGCGAGTAGCTCCAGCACAGCTTCCTTCGATTTTTCGAATTCTTCGTAATCCATTTCGGGATCGTATTTGTAGCGTTGCGAAGTCGGGGTCCAGATCATGGCTACGTTGCCTTCGACTTGGCAGTAACTGGTAGTCGAGCTTTCGATCACATAGTCTTCAAATACTTTGGCGTCGTGGCGCGTTTGGAAGATGCGCGTTTTCTCAGCGCAGTACCCGCATTTAGCCAAGCACCAATAACGCAGCCGACTGACAGTCGGGAATCGCGATGCGAGGTGTTCAGGGAGATTGTCAAAAGCTTCCTTGACCAGTGCCATAAATTCATTGTGCGACTTGACGCTGCGCTCGCGCATTGCGCGCATCTGGTAAAGCTCGCCCTTATCGAATTGACGCATACATAGCGGCAACGATTCGGGTGTAGGCACCATAGCCTCGCCAGTCCAAGTAAAGACGGCTGGCCGTAGGTCTTTCATGCTGCCTGCGCTCGCCGCTCATCAAGGCGCTCGATTGCCTTGTCTACTTCCTTCAGAAATACCGTGACTTCGCGTTCCAGAAAGCCAATCACTTCGTTGTCGCGGTTAATGCGATGGATTACCAATTGATCGGATTCCGGCCAGCGCGGATCGAATGAAACCCAATGGCACCATTTGCGTCCAGTGCAGGCTAATTGCCATTGAACCTGATAACGATAGGCGAGATCTATTTTATCGGTGTCGGTGATCAAGTTGGTGTAATGCGTGTGCATTTCCGGACACTTGATTTCCAATAGCCCATCTGCATCAACTAGCCCGTCAGGCGAGGCGCCGGCCATCTTGATGGTAGGATGGATCACGAACCCGGCGAATTCGACCGTTTTTCCCATGGCAAGATTATAAGCCGATCGCGCCATAGGTTCGGTTTCCTTCCCCCATTTCATCGCGGCGTTTTCATAGCTGGGAACCATCATGCCGGTGCGACGCTCGACAATAAGTTGCGCACGATATCGATCGCGGCTGGTAGCGTAGCCGCCGCGGACGGTAGCTGTGATTTTGTGAATAGCTGATGCAGTGGCACGACCGATTCGTTCCGGCGACAGCTCGCCCCAATCCTCGCTCATTTCTTGTTCTTTCTTTTGGATACGCTCGACAGGGATCGTTTGGCTAATTCCTCCGGAATGTCCTCAAGCTTTTCTATCTTCCTATTGGCGAGAATGCTGATGTTCTCCAGCACCCACGCTTCGGTCTTTTCGTCTTTGGCGTCGATGATGATTTTGAGTTGTTCAAGATCTTCTGGCGTTATTTTCTTAGCTTCGCCATTGACCTTGCCAACCGACTGGGCGTCATCATCCTTCGCCGCGGCAATGCCTAAGATCGCTTTCTTGGTGTACTTCTGCTGATAGGTCAGCGCTGATCCCTGCGACTGGTTGTAATTCTTTGACCCGGTCTTATCGAGCGGGCTGCGCAGCGTCGTGCGTTGCATATGGCCAAGCCCATGCATCAGGACGCATGTCGTGATGATGTCGGTTTCAGTCTGGTCGATCTCATAATTGGTGGCCAGATTGTGCCGGCTTAAAGCCATGTCGACGGCTTCGTTAATCGCATCCATGGTTTCATATTCGTAGCGGGTGCGGCCTTTCTCGGTGGCGAAGTCCGCTTTCTCGCCTTTCAGGATCGGCATGAATTCCCGCTTGGCAGCGATCAGGTCTTGGATGAAGGCAACGCGCGCCTCTTCCTTACGCCACCTTTCTTCGCGCTCGTCTTGGGTTTGCTGCCAGCGTTCGGCCAGGACAGACAAACGCTCAATCACCTCGACTGATGCGCCGGCCGTAATCGCTCGAGCCATCAATTCTAGGGGGGACATCGGCGCCGACTGGGTCTGGATCACTGTCGGGTCCGATATCGGAGCCATACCACCCGGCGGCGGTAGCTTTACTTCTGGATTAGTCTTGGTCATGGGATCACCTTTCTGGGGCGGCCGACCGGCCGCTTTTGCTTGTATCCACCTTCGCTCAAGCCTACGGCCTTAGCGACTGCATTAATGGCCTCGTTTACTCTGCCATGATTCGATATGTTCAAAACCGTGGCGACTTGCATTTGGGTGAGGCCGACAACAAAATGGAAATAAGCCGCCTGGATACGCTCGATCGGCGTCAAATCTGATTTCATTGTCCCACCCGTTTTGTCCACGTCGTGAAGGGTACTTGGTCGACATCCAAAATAAGTGGCCAGTAAACGATCGATTCACCACTCAACCACGGCTGCCTGAAGATGAGGGGGTACGCTTCACCCATTTCCCCCCTCACCAATTCGGGAAAGAACAGTTCCGCCGCCGGACCATCAGGAGCGGCCCTCTCTAGGTCCGGCGGCGGCGCAGGCGACTTCCCACCCTGTGTCGCCCACGGAACGTCCGCGATGTTCGAAGGCAGCTTGTGCGGAACAATCGACGGACGTTTCTCATAGTCACTACTCGGACGGGGGCTGTTGTCCCAGCACCTCTCCCCGTCCTGGCTGGCGTGCCAGTACAGATGCAAACTCGGCCAGCGGGTCCGTGCTTCCCGGTGCGTCAGGCACTGGGTCGCTGCGCTTACTGCCATTACGCTTGTTGCGCTTAACACGCTGAAACTCAAAGCGGCCAAGCCTCGCCGCCAAGTCCTCAAGGTTGCCTTGGGTGCCGGCCAGGATTGCCTCGAGGTCGGCGCAGTCGTGTACTTTGTCATTATAGGCACCCTGGAGAACGTCATAGCGATTGGCCCCTGCCGATACCTCGAGCTTTAACGCTTCAATGTGGTTGTCCTTCACACAGACCGTCATCTCGAGTTCCTGTATTCGCCGTATCATGGCCTCGCGCTCGAGCTTGGCGCGGTCATAAAACGCTGCGGCAGCCATAGCTGCGTCCCGATCGGGGTCCGGCAATGGCGCCGGCAATCTGGCTTCGACTGGCAGTTCAGACATCTTCCACCTCTCTTGAGCGTGGCTCACCAGACTAGTACCGCGCCGAGGGCCACGATCCCGGCGGCGATTCCGTAGATCAGCAAGCAGGCGACCAAGTCGCGATCGTGGGGTTTCATTCATAATCCGGTAAATGCCTTGGGATTGGTATCCAGCCGCTAGTGTCGATCTTTAGGACTGAAATAGCGGTGTCGAGCGCATCAATCTCCCGCAGCATGCGGGCTTCGATGATCTCATCGCTTGGGTACATAGAGCGCCGGCCGCTGCGCCACTTAGCGTGCTTGCGTTCTTTTTCCATACGCAGGCCGATTAGGATTTCCATGGCGCTAAGATTGGTCACGGTGCCACCTCCGGTAATTGACGCCGCCGGCTTCCTCGATCCCCTTGCGCCAGCCCCTTTCGCCATTGGCATGCATCTCGGCGCGGCGCTTACCTTCCTCGACGGTCGGTACATAAAACGATCGCGACCAGCCTGCCGGGGCGGCGGGCTGGCCCAAAGTGCCGACCTTAGTCATTATGTGGACGAATAGGATTACGGTAGTCGATCCGTGTTCGGGGGTGCCGCGCCAATGGCTGTGGATCGAATAGGCATTGCCGTTCGGGGCCGTAGCCTCGTGGCGCTTATGCAGTTCAACCCAAATGAGCTTAGCCATTGTTTCCACCCAATCGTCCACATAGTATAAATGTACAGCCTAGGCAATAGTAGATTTAGCCTGTGGAAAATGATAAGGGGATCAGCATGATCGCTGATGTATGCCGCCGTAATCTTCGCAAGCTTGTGGAAACGTATGTCAAATACACCGGGCGCGGAGAGGCGATTCTTAGTATGGAAACCTACGGAAATGGCACGTTTATCAGGGAATTCGGCGCTCGGCGGCGATCGATCTCGGTTGATTCGTATGACAACATGCTGGCCCGATACGATGATTTATTCGCTCGATCGGGGGTGCCGTGGCCAGAATTGGAGACAATTCATTTCAATAGGGAACAATTGAGACAAAAAGGTAATATATCGAAGCGTAAACCGAGTCGGGAAAAGGCAGCCGGTAAAATCCGGTAATATCGGGTGAGCTATGGCATGCGCAAAAGAGATGAAAGCGTCATTCCTGTAAGCCAGCGCTGTTTAAGTTGGTTGGGGCGAGTATCCGCATTAACGCAAAAGACTGCCAACCCGCTGACGCCAGCGGAGGTTGCGGCATCGTTTTTAGAGGCGATAATGCGGGACGATGAACGCGCCCATAACGAACAGTCCTGCCAGACTTGTCATTGAGCTTCCTGGCGAGCCGCAAGGCAAGGGACGGCCACGGTTCGCGCGCGGCCGGGTCTACACCCCCAAGGAAACGCGCGAGTACCAGAAAGACTTGGGCTGGGTGGCGCGTGCCGTCATGGGCGGCCGCAAGCCGCTGACCGGCAATGTCAAGGTTCGGATCACTGCGGTGACTAGCCCGACGAATCGATTCGATAACGACAACTTCACTAAGATCGCGCTCGATGCCTTGCAAGGCATCATCTTTGTCAATGACCGGCAAGCCAAGGATGTCCACACGCGCGTTGTGGTGGACATCGCGCCGATGATGCGAATTGATGTCGAAGAATTGATCTAGTTATCCACAATTGGCCATCACAAAACCAAACGAATCAGATACGCGCGTTTCTTTATCTTAATTTCTTACCACGAGGCTGGCTCCACCCCACCTAGCCGCGCTACCCTCTGGGAAGAAGAGTCGCCGAACAGGAGGGTGGTGATGAACCAAGCAAGACGTTACGGCACTGAGCCAGCCGAACCTTCGGGTTCGACCAGCGCGGAGACTGGAAAGTGGCTTGAGGGCCATAAAACGGCAGGACTTACATGGGGCTGAGGCTCAAGCGTAAGGAAGCGAGGCTTCGGGCTGTTGGTGATAACACCGATCCAGAGGTGCCGTTCTAGGCGAGATCATTCAGGATCTGTTGCGCCCGGTGTTTCCACAGGTGTTTGTCGGCAATGACTTTGCGGGCTTCCACCGAGGCCCGTTGCCGTTCATAGGGGTGCTTGAGCCACCACCCGGCTTCCTCGACAAAGTTGTCGGCGTTGTATTCCCCGTAATGAACCCCCGGTATGAATGTCTCGGTCATCTGGCCGGCAGCTCCGACATGGGGCGATCCATGGGCCATGACGAAGCCGCCGACTGCCATGGCCTCGAGGACGCGGCTGTGCATGGCGAAGCCGAAGATGTTGTCGTGGGCGTTGATCCGGCTGCGCTGATACAGATCGAGGAGGGCTTTGCGATCGTTGGTGAACGGTTTGGCGTATGCGGCAAATTCCGGCCATAGATCCCAATGCAGCCCCCAGAACTCGACGTTTTTGGATACTGACAGGATCAGTCTGGCCAAGGCAAAGCGGTTCTGAAGGCGCGCGGTTTCATGGATATTCATGGCTGAAACGGCATCGATGCTGGCCCGTGATCTCGGATCGAAATAGCCGTCCAATATGGTCTTGAACCGGGCCACCTCGCCGGCTTGATCGAACGATCCACTTAATGGCGTTATTCGGGTCTCGGCGACGATGAGATCCATGAGTTTAGCTGTGATCGGGTTGGTCACCGGGTCTTTGAAAAACTTTGGCGAGGCAATGAACCCAGCAATGGAGAAATCGAGGTTAGGTTTGACCGGCGGCTGGTTTAAGAGTTCCGGATCGACGCCCATGCACAGCGATCCAATCCAATGCTTGAATTGGGGTGCGCCTAAGATCCTGGGATCGCCAAATGTATAGATCCGGTCTTGCGGCAATGCGCGTCCATTGTAATCCGGATCACGGCCATTACCGTAGTATTCCTGCACCCATGCAATGTGGATGCAGTTCTTGGGGATCTCGTCGCTGCGCGCGTGGCCGACTTCGATGACAGCATCGGCATAGGATAAGAGTTCGGGTTTGTCTTTGCGGCCAAAGCCGATGACGATGCAAGGGTGACCAAGGCTGTCGAGGGCGTATGCCAAAGCGGTGTTGGCGCGTTCGTCAAACAACTTGTGACAGATGAAAGCGATCCGCATGGCGCGATACTAAAGTTTGTTTGCCGGCCTTTCGAATCGGGTTACGCTGATCATCTCGCGATGATTTTCACATCCTTCGGAGCGGCGGCCATGACGACAGTTGGCGGTCATTTGCTGGCTGAAGACTGGATACGGAAACTTAACGATCAATGGGACAGGCTTGTGGATACGACTGTGGCTGGGTTTGTTCAGCTTGGTCGCGATCTCAATGAATGCAAGGCAAGTTCAGCCCATGGTCAATGGCAAAAGACTTTAGCCGGGTTAAAGTTTGATGCCTCAGTCGCTCGCATCTTTATGCGTATTAGTAGGTGGGTTCAAAAGAGTTCAACCTTAAGGATAGAAGCTGAAAGCAATGCTTGCATTATGGCAATTTTGCCGCCTGATTATACGACAATCGATCAGATTGCGAGACTTAAAGAACCACAGTTAAAGCGACTAATCGAAAACGGCACGATATGTCCGTCAGTAAGGCGCAACAAGGTTGCCGAGATCATTCGCCTGGACAAGGTGAAGCAGGATCAGGAACGGATTCTCAAACTACAGCCACGACCGGGGAAATACCGTACCATTGTCTGCGATCCAGCATGGGACTTCGATGCTTTTTCCCGTGGTGCGGTTTCGAGGATGCCATATGCCAAGCAGTCGGTGGAGGAAATAGCCAAGCTCGATCTTAAGCGCTGGGCTGAAGACGAATGCCACCTCTATTGCTGGTGTCCCAACGCTTATGTGCTTCAGGCCGGCGCGCTTATCTCAGGTTGGGGCTTCGAATATAAAAACATCCTGACATGGGTGAAGCCGCCACCGTTCGGCTTAGGCAAGAATTTCCGCAACGCCACTGAGAAGTGCTTGTTCGCGACGATCGGCGAGCGCACTACGCGGGCCGATAATATTCCCGATTACTTCTGCGCGCCTCGAGGCGAACACAGCGAGAAGCCAGAAGAGTTTTACGAGATCGTCAGGGCGGCGAGCTATCCGCCATATGGCGAGTTGCATCAGCGCAAATTGAGGGAGGATTTTACCGATCTGTTTATGGCCGGCGATATTATCGAAGCGGCCGAATAATGGAATTATATCCGATCGTCCGCGTGACCGAAGAGGTACGGCGCAAGGCCGATAGGCAGGCTATGCGCTGTTACCATAACGGTACTACTAAATACGGCGGCAATGCGTGGGGGCTTAAGGCTGGGCCAAAAGAATCGTTAGCCATTGATATTCATGGTCTGCGCTGTGAGGGCGCGTTTCAAATCCTGCTGCCGCACGCGATTTGGTTTTTGACCGATCGGAAAGACTTGCCGGATTTTACCGGATTCATCGATGTCAAAGCGACCCGTGGTCGAGGGCGAAGATTAATCAATCCGCCGGATAAAATAATACCGCATTGGGCCTATCCGTTGTTCTGGTCGCTCGATCAATGGGACGACGACCCGATGGAATATCAATTTAGAGGTTGGGCGTGGGGTGTTGAATTAGCCAAGGCACCGCAAGAAGAATTTGTCGAGGGGCGCGGCAAGAGTTGCTGGTTAAGAGGGACTATTCCGCCGCTGCACTCGCTGCAAGAATTACGTTTGATCGAATCATGGAAACGTAATCGATGATGTATGCGATCGTCGTGAAGCCGGTCGGCGATCGAGGTCTGTTCCGATACTACGGCGGGGGAGGATTCCATGCGCCCGTGGATGGCCGATCGCGTCAGCCCCTATTCGACGCCTGTCGAAAGCTGAAACGCATGGGCGCCGATCCGAATCTCAAATGCGCCATGTATCACCATGGATCGAAGGATTGGGCGGTCCGGATCACGATCGGCAAGGGGGCTGGGTTAATGGTGGTCGACAGCACCTATGGTAAGCCGCGGTTTGTCAAATACTACCACCCAGATCGCACTGAGGGAGGCCAGTGGTGGCATTAATCGTATGCTGCGGTTGCGCCCGTCAACGTGAGATCAGCGAGGGGGTTCGCAAAAATCTGGTGTGTTCGAATTGCGGGGCGCAAAAGCCGCGGATTATTTATTTGCGCAAGAGTTGGCATAATTGGGAGAATATCGACGGCAAAAATAAAATAGAAGCGATGCGAGAGACTTATGCCGGTTTGATCTGGCTGCGTGATGCGCGGAAATATTCCGAGAAATATCCATTGGCAAAATTCAGAGCTATTTTTGGATGTTGGCCACCATATGACTTTGACAATATTCCGGCATTGCCGCCGACATCGGGATTATTGAATTGGTTGCATCGATCGAATGAGGTTTGGAAAAGACAAAAGCGCTCAGAAGAAAAAGCCGCAGAACCGGAAGTTGTGCTAAAGCTGCCAGAACCGGAACCGCCGATCCCATCTTGGATGACGGACGAAGATTGGCTGGTCAAGCTTTGAGGAGGGATTCATGAAATTGGTATTAGTAACGCCGTATGATGTGAAGTCTGGGAGTTTACGGCCGCAAGAGGCACGATCGGATATTGGGGTTGCGTTTGCTAGTGAGTTTACGACCGAACGTGCACCGATGCGTCCGCCGCAGAAAATTCATGCTACTCAATGTATTGTCAGCATGCACACAGATGCTGTTGCCGATGGCAGTATCTTTGTGAAGGAATCGGTGGCCGAACTGATCGCTGCCAGCTAGGAAAAAGGCCCCGGTATTGCCGGGGCCTTTGAGTTTAAAGCCGCATCTCGGATTGATTTGGCTCAGCATCGTCGTCGTAGACGCTGCCTTGATGATCCCGATCATTGTCCGGAACGATCACAGGCGTGATCCCTGCTTTGGCGAGCTTCTCCATCTCGTCGTCGTCCTGGGCCATGGTTTCGGTGATCAATTTCTCCAGCCGGGTTGGCTTGAAGATACGAAACACACCACCTTTCCATTCCTCCTCGAGGAGGTGAGTTTCTTCATTCACAACCGCATGCTTTTGAATTTTGGGATGGGCGAACCATACCCAGTGTTTCCCCAATTCAAAGCCCCGCGGGATGGTCTTGATGCGCCTGGAGATCCCCAACCGCGCGGCCTCATCGGTGAACTCGGCCGGCGTTTTATAGAATTGGGTGCCGATCCAGATCAAGCCGACTTGGTCACCCATGCCATCAGCGCGATAGCAGGGACACGTCCAGTTATCCTGCTTGCAAGCGCCTTTGATCCATGGCCGCGGATCAATCCACTGCCAGGATCTGGATTGCTTGATCCCGCCATTGCAGCACGGACACACGCTTAAGATGATCGGCATTTTGCAGCACGGCTGGCCACTGCCTTCGCCGCACAGATACAGGCCGTTTATTTTTCTATATCCGCAGGCCCTACGAGCTTCTACTGCCATCACCACCCTCCATTTGTCCGCGACCGACACGATGGTTCAATCGCTTCATAAGCTGCCAGGATGCCAATTGAGCTTCACGCAATGCCGGTGTGGCGTCCCAGCGTGATCGACACTGAGGCATTGTAAGTGCTGTTTTAGCTTGATCAGTCTTCAATCGGAGATACGGCAAAACTGATTGAAGTAGATTACGGGCTTGATTACCGGCAATGATCCATTCTGCCAGATGACGTTGGCCTGGACGTTTACGAATCCATAAATTGCCAATGCGATGGTCTTGGCGCAAGGCTGTGAGATGTTTGGTTTCACCGCCGATTTTGACAAATGTCTGAAAGCTAAGGCCGCGTTTACGATCGCCTTTGGTTATGCCTTTCTGGCGACGGATAATCATAATCGATCCGTCGCCATCGATAAGACCAGCAAGATAAGCGTGGGCTTCTGACATTTCAGAAGCCCCACTTGCCGGCGCAGATTGGGCCGATGCCGGCCTCGATCGAATTCGGATCGGTCAGCGTGGCGCCGCAGCAGCAGCAAATGCCGAATTCTTTCTTTTGACCGGTGAGGCGAGCATTGCCGGCCGGGTCCGCAGCGAAAGCCTTGATCTCGTCGATGATCTCTGGCGTGGCGAGCCGGAACGTGTGCAGCTTGCCGTCCACGATCTTGCCGAAAGCTGCCGGCAAGCCGCGATCGTTAGTGTGCGACTTGCTGTTAACCCAGATCACGTTGGGATCGCGCCGATCGGGGCTGAACGTGAAATTGGGGAAGTGCAACACCAAT
>Ga0306923_10000056_pt1 | contig 65885 bp, 67 predicted proteins | sample sta12Can44000108_FD_203841 | JGI IMG/M metagenome (GOLD analysis project Ga0306923, IMG submission 203841) | Lab enrichment of tropical soil microbial communities from Luquillo Experimental Forest, Puerto Rico - statanox.12C.anox.44.000.108 (v2)... | ecosystem: Environmental > Terrestrial >... | reverse complement strand
GGGCGAGAGAATGCCGCTCTTCGTCGGTGCAATGCCGCGTTAGACCCAGAAATATCGGGGCGCCTCCAATCGGGTTGATAATTGGGAACAGGCCCGTGTAGACCAAGAGAAAGGCGCTTACCTTCTCGCTTACGTTCAGACCCGGATGAATTCGGCGGCGCTTAAGCGTCCAATGGAAGCCGCGCTTGTCACCCGGGCCCGAACGGAGCCCCAAGAATTTCCCAGGCGAGGAACAAAGCGATCCAGATGACCGAGACCGCCACCCCGTAAGGTAGCATCATTGCAATAACCGTTCCGACGCCCGCATTTTTGTCATAACGCTGCGCGAAGGTGACAATCAGCGCGAAATAGGGCATCAGTGGGGTGACGACGTTGGGCGGCGAATCGGCGACCCGATAGGCGGCCAGCACCGCCTCGGGCGCGATGCCGAGCTTCATGAAGAGCGGGACGAAGATCGGCGCGAGCAGCGCCCATTTCGGTATCGCGCCGACAATCAAGATGCCAACGATGCCGGTAATGGTGATAAATCCCAACATCAACGGGATCGCTCCGAGATTGGCATGCTCGAGTGCATCACCCATGTTCACTGCAATGATCGTCGCTATGTAGCTGTAGGTGAAATACGCAAGGAATTGGCTGATCACGAATAATAGAAAGACCAGGCCACTGAGGCTGGCGAACGTCTTGGTAACGGCGTTGATGCCGTCAACCATGCTGGTGATCGTCTTAGCGCCGATGCCATAGGCCGCGCCCATAGCCAGAAATACCAACATAATCAAACGATAAGGCTATTCATAAAGGGCGAGTCGCCGACGACCGCTCCGGTATCCGGATTACGCAGCGGGGCTCCCGACGGAAACGTCAGCAGCCCGATCACGACTATGCTCGCGACGAGCGCATAGAGCGCGAACCTCAGCCCGCGTGACTCCGCCGGCGACACACCTTCGCCGCGCTCAGCCGGGATTTCGCCCCGATATTCGCCGAGCCGCGGCTCGACAACTCGCTCGGTCACCACCGCGCAGACGATGATCAGCACCACGCTCGATACCACCCCGAAGTAGAAATTCGCGGCCAGATCGATCGAGAGCGTCGGGCTCAAAAGATGGATCGCGTCATTGGTGATTTCCGTTAGGACCGGGTCGATCGGCACGATCAGGAAATTGACGCCGAAGTCGGCAGCAACGCCGGAAAACGCCGCCGCCAGTCCGGCAAGGGCATGCCGACCGAGGCTCAGGAACGCGGCGGCTCCGAGCGGAATCAAAATTAAGTATGCGGCGTCGGCAGCAATGCTCCCCAACACCCCCAGAGTGACGAGAATCCAAGTCACCGCCTTGCGCGGCGTGACCTGGACGATTTTCTTGATGAAGGCGGTCATCAGACCCGCCTGCTCGGCAAGCCCGACGCCGATCATGACTACGAGAATGATGCCGACCGGGCCAAAATTCATGAAGTTCCGCACCATTGAGGTCAGCATGAAGCGGATGCGGTCGGCACTCAGCAGGCTGTTGACGGTGGCGGTCGCATGCTCGACCTGGTGGGTCTGCGGATTGACCACCTCGTAATCGACAGATGTCCCGAGCAGGTAGAACAAATGGGAGAGGACAATCACCAGCCCAGCCATGATGAAGAAGATCACCGCCGGATGGGGCACCTTGTTCCCCACCGTTTCGACCCCATCGAGCAGTTTCTGGAGTAAGGTCTTTGACTCGGCCGTTGTCTCGACTATCGAGACGATGCGCTTCTGCTCACTCATGGCCCGAATCCTCCAATACTGGTTCGTCGCTGTGAACTGCGTCGATCCCGCGCGGTACACGAAGCCGGCTAATCCCGGCCCCGAGCATGATGGTCAGCCAGCACCTGCGCGATGACGACCGAGACGCGCTTGCCGGTCGAAATGTTCAGGAATTCATTGGGGCCATGCGCGTTCGAATGCGGACCGAGGACGCCGGTGACGACGAACTGCGCGTGCGGAAACTTCTCCCCGAGCATGGCCATGAACGGGATCGTGCCGCCTTCACCCATGTAGGCCGGAGGCGCGCCGAAGGTGGTCTCGGACGCGCGGGCCAGCGACTGTTCGAGCCAAGGAGACAAGGCAGGGGCGTGCCATCCGACCGCATTTGACTCCGGCTCGTATGCGATCCGTGCCCCATACAGCGGATCCTTTTCCAACAGTGTGCGAATGCTCTCGCTGGCTGTCGCCGCACCCAGGGTCGGCAGCAGTCGCAGGCTGAGCTTTGCGACTGTCGAGGGCAGCAGCACATTGCCGGCATCGACTGGGGGAGGCAACCCGTCGATACCGGTGACCGCCAATTGCGGCATCCAGGTGCGATTGAGGACCAGCTCGGTCAAATCGTCGCTCATCGGCGACATGCCGGGCTTTAGCGGGAATTTGGTATAGACCGCGTCTCCCAGCGCTGCCGAGGCGCGCCGGGCCTGCGCCACCCGCTCGGCCGGTATCTGGACGTAGAGCTCTGGCGGGTGGCTCCCGTATCCTCGTCTTCGAGGCGCGACAACAGGCGGCGCAGTATCCGAAAGCTCGACGGAACGATGCCGGAGGCGTCGCCCGAATGGACGCCTTCGTCGAGCACCTCGATCGTCAGCGTGCCCGAGGCCATGCCGCGCAGCGAGGTGGTCATCCAGAGCTGATCGTAATTGCCGCATCCGGAGTCGAGACAGACCACGAGCGAGGGGCTGCCGATCCTTTGCGCAAGGTGATCGACATAATAGGGCAGGTCGTAGCTGCCGGATTCCTCGCACGCCTCGATCAGGACGATGCAGCGAGCGTGCGGCACCCGTTGTTCCTGCAATGCCATCAGCGCACTCAAAGCGCCGAACATTGCATATCCGTCATCGGCCCCGCCGCGGCCATAGAGCTTGTCGCCTTCGAGCCGCGGGATCCACGGGCCATAGCCCTCGGTCCATCCGACCATTTCCGGCTGCTTGTCGAGATGGCCGTAGAGTAGAACCTTGTCCTCACCCTCGCCGGGAACATCGATGACGATGACTGGGGTGCGGCCCGGTAGCCTGACGACTTCGAGGGCTGCCCCCGGAAGCGAAGGGAGCTTTGCTCGCGCCCAGCGCTCGAACAGCGCCACCGCCTCATCCATATAGCCATGCGCCGTCCAGTCCGGATCGAACGCCGGCGATTTGTTGGGGATCTTGATGTATTCGACCAAGGTCGGGACGATTTCGTCATCCCAGCATTGATCGATGAATTTTTGCGCCTTCCCGACATCAAACATTTGACTGCTCCCCGCTACGAACCTTGAGGCCAGATGGGTCAGGTGCTCTACTCGTCGTCGCCATGGTAAGGACAACCATCTGTCGGGCAGTCCGCGCTGCTGGCGAGGATGGTGACGATGTTCACACCTCGCTCGCGAATTGCATCGGTTCCGATGATAGCGACGCGGCCGTCCATACCTGCCGCGTATTCGTGAACAACATCGCCGAACGCGTTGCGCTGCATGGCGACCTTCTGGCCTTTTTTGACTTCGTCGTTCAGCTTCACCAGAAGCTCGACAAAGCCGCCGGTGACGCTCGGGATATCATCGAGCTTGTTGCCGCGGAACACGTTCCGGTCCTTCGCGGTCTGCCCGACCGGCCGGTCCGTCATCTTGTAGTGCGCCAGCAGGTTCTCGGCTCCCTCGACTCCGATGCGAATCATTTCTGCATCAAAGCCTCTGGGCCCTCCCCGCTCGACCGTCAGCGCAGGTATGCCGGCTTGCACGAGCGCGTATTCCAACGTACCCGGCAGTCCGGGATCGGCCATGATCTGGTCGACCGGGAACAACTCCGCCATCCGCATCGATTCCGCGTCCTTCGCATAGGCAAAAACGAACAGGGCGAAGTCGCTTCCGGTCCCGCCGTTGTGGTAGTCCACGCCGACGTCGACGTTGCCCTTGATGACCCGATTCGTGAGCAGCCAGCACTGCCGCTCAACCGTGTTCCCGTCCTCCTCGCCCGGCCAGGTTCGGTTCGGGTTGATCAGAGTCGTGCCGAGGCTGCTCGTCGGCCATTTGCGCGTGACCCACTCCACCCTGATCGACCGATCAGTCCCCCTGCTAGGCGATGTCGGACCCCCTGTTCGTTCAAATCATAACTGGATTTAAATACTTGATTTCCAGAGATTTATTGGGCATAGCCCAACGCCGGAAGAAAAATTCGCCCTGTTATCCCGTTTTTACAGGGGGTCCGCTTCCGCCACATGCTCCAGACGGGAGTTGACGCCACCAGCGGGGCCGCGCTTAGTGGCGCCGACAGCCGCCGTGTGGAAGAGGAGCCCTAAAACATGCCGTCGCAGCCGTTTAGCGGAGTGCTGGTCCCCGTTCTGACCCCGTTCACACCGGAAGGCGAGCCCGATGCCGAACGCTTTGCCGAGTTCTGCCGGTGGCTGCTCGACCAGGGTGCCGGGGGGCTCGCGATCTTTGGCACGACGAGCGAGGCGAACTCGATGTCGCCCGGCGAGCGGATGGAATTGCTCGACCGGTTGATCGAGGCCGGGATCCCCGCCCAAAAGTTGATGCCGGGAACCGGCGCTTGTGCAATGACCGACGCCGTGACCCTGGTGCGGCACGCGGTCGGCCGCGGCTGCGGCGGGGTGCTGATGCTGCCGCCCTTCTATTACAAGGGGGTCAGCGACGACGGCATCTTCGCGTTCATTTCTTGTGTCATCGACAAGGTCGGATCGCGGGCGCTGCGGCTCTTCCTCTACCATATCCCGCCGATGGCGGTGGTCGGGTTCTCACTCGACCTCGTCGGCCGCCTGATCAAGGCCTATCCGAAGACCGTGGTCGGCTTGAAGGACAGCTCCGGCGATTGGAGCAACACCGCGGCATTGCTCGAGCGCTTTCCGGGTTTTGCGGTGTTCCCGGGATCGGAGGTCTTTCTGCTCGATGGGCTGAGAAAGGGGGCGGTCGGCTGCATCACCGCTTCGGGCAACGTCAACGTGCCAGGCATCAAGAAGGTTTACGACAATTGGCGCGGCCCGCAGGCTGAGGCCTTGCAGGCCGAGATCACGACCTTGCGCAAGGCGCTGCAAGCCTATCCGATGGTCCCGGCCCTCAAGCGGGTCGTCGCACATTACCACAACGACCCGAATTGGGCCGCGGTGCGGCCGCCGCTCGAGCCGCTCGACCGGGCGCAATCGGCGGCGCTGATCGCCGACCTCGGCAAGCTCGGTTTTACGCTCGGCGAGCGGCCGCACGCGAAGGCGGCCTGACCCAGGGCTAATCAAAGAAGGGAGGAACGACGATGGCGATGGAGCAGGCTGCCGCCCGGACGCCCGAGCGCGAGGCCTTTTACGACCGGATCGGCACCCACAACATGGCGCCGTTGTGGGAGCGGCTGCACGGGCTGGTCACCGCCCAGCCGACCACACCCTGCCAGCCGGCGATCTGGCACTACCGCGAGGTCCGACCCTACCTGATGCAGTCGGGCGGGCTGATCACCGCGCAGGAGGCCACACGCCGAGTGCTGATCCTCGAGAACCCCGGCCTCAAGGGCCAGACCTCGATCACCCACTCGTTGTTTGCCGGATTGCAGCTGATCCTGCCCGGCGAGGTGGCCCCGGCGCACCGCCACACGCAATCGGCGCTGCGCTTCATCATCGAGGGCGAGGGCGCTTATACCGCCGTCGACGGCGAGCGCACGACGATGCTCCCCGGCGACTTTGTGATCACGCCGTCCTGGACGTGGCACGACCACGGCAACGAAACGCAGGAGCCGATGGTCTGGCTCGACGGGCTCGACATTCCGATCGTGCGCCTGCTCGATGCGAGCTTCGCCGAGCCGGGTGAGGCAGACGTACAGACCGTCACCCGACCCGAGGGCGACAGTGCGGCGCGGTTCGCCAACAATCTCTTGCCGGTCGACTGGAAGCCGGCGGTCAAGACCTCGCCGGTGTTCAACTATCCCTATGTCCGCTCGCGGGAATCGCTCGACACGCTCAGTCGCAACGAAGACCCGGACCCGTGCCACGGGCACAAGCTGCGCTACGTGAACCCGGCGACTGGCGATTTCGCGATGCCGACGATCGGGACCTTCATCCAATTGCTGCCCGAGGGGTACGCAACCCGGCCGTACCGCGCCACTGACGGGACCGTCTTCGTCGTGGTCGAGGGCGAAGGCGAGACCCGGGTCGGCGATCAGGTCTTCCGCTGGCGGCCGCACGATATCTTTGTCGTGCCGAGCTGGATGCCGGTGAGCCACCACGCGGATGACGAGTCGGTGCTGTTCAGTTACTCGGATCGGCCGGTGCAGGAGAAGCTCGGCTTGTGGCGCGAACAGCGCGGCAACGCTTGAGGCGTTAGCCTCCCCACCCTGTCCGTAGGGCGGGGAGGGCACGATATCGCGGGAGGAAGCTGATGGCCGAGAAGGCTACGCGCGACGATCCTTTCGGTCTCGACGGGAAGGTGGCGATCGTCACCGGAGGAGGCGCGGTCGACGACGGCATCGGCAACGGCCGCGCGGCGGCGATCTTGCTTGCCCGCGCCGGGGCTCGGGTGCTGGTCGTCGATCTCGAGCGCGAGCGAGCCGAGCGGACGGTGGCGATGATCGCCGCCGAAGGCGGCACCGCCGCCGCCTTTGTCGCCGACGTCACCGACGAGGGGCAGGCTCGCGCCATGGTCGCGGCGGCGCTGGAACGGTTCGGCCGGCTCGACTGCCTCGACAACAATGTCGGGATCGGCGGCCGCGGCAGCGTCGTCGACATGGCCCCCGAAAACTGGCGCCGGGTCATGCACGTCAATGTCGACAGCATGTTCCTGGCCTCGCGCCATGCCATTCCGGCAATGAAGGAGACCGCAAGCGGCGGCGCCATCGTCAACGTGTCCTCGATCTCGGCCTTGCGGCCGCGCGGGTTGACCGCCTACTCGACCTCGAAGGGCGCGGTCATCGCCTTGACGCGGGCAATGGCGGTCGATCATGGCCCGGACAGCATCCGCGTCAATTGCGTCGCGCCGGGGCCGGTCTATACGCCGATGGTCTATTCCCGGCAGATGAGCGCTGCCGGGCGCGAGGCGCGCCGCAGGGCCTCGGTGCTGGGTCTCGAAGGCACCGGCTGGGACATCGGCCGTGCGGTCCGCTTCTTATTGTCGGCCGAGGCGCGTTATATCACCGGCCAAACCCAGGTCGTCGATGGCGGCGCCACGTTGGTCGGGCCGGCCAGGGCACCCGACTAACGCTAGCGGCAGGGAGGAATCAAGAATGGCGCGCCTGCCCTACCTGGACAAATCCGACCTCTTGCCCGAGCACCAGGATCTGCTGGCGCGAAACCTCAACCTCTACCGCGTCCTGGCGCACAGCCCGCGCGCCGCCCGCAGCCTCAATACCCTGGCGCGGTTCATTCGCGACGGCAGCCGCCTCGACCCAAGACTGCGCGAGCTGGCGATCCTCCAGGTCAGCTATCTTACGCGCTCGGCCTGGGGATTCTCGCACCATGTCAGGATCGGCCGGGAGGTCGGCGTTTCGGCCGAGGAGATCCGCGCGGTTGCCGATGAAACCAATGGCCGCCCGACGGCGCTCGATCCGCTCGCCAAGGCGGTGTTGCGGGCCGCCCGTGAGATGACGCTCGAGCTCAAGGTGTCGGACCAGACCTTTGCCGCGCTGCGGCGGAGCCTCGACAACGAGCGCCTGACCGATCTCGTCGTTACTATATCCTTCTACAATTGCCTGGTGCGCCTGCTCGAGACAATGCAGGTCGATGTCGAGGAGGATTATCTTCCGTATCTCGATGAGTTCCCGCTACCCAAGCCATAACCATAACCGTGGCGAATACGGAGAGAGCGATGCGCGAACTGCCGCAAGTCGACCAAGTGCTCAAGACCGCAACGGACCGCGGCGATGTGCCGGGTGTCGTCGCGATGGCGGCCGCACCGGAGGGCCCGATTTATCAAGGTGCCTTCGGCAAGCGCGCCGTGCCCGATGGGCCGGCGATGACCGTCGATACGGTGTTTTGGATCGCCTCGATGACAAAGGCGATAACTTCGGCGGCGGCCATGCGGCTCGTCGAACAAGGGAAGCTCTCGCTCGACTGGCCGATCGCCGAGATATTGCCGGAGCTCGCGGCACCGCAAGTGCTCGATGGCTTCGACGCCGCGGGCGAGCCGCAGCTGCGCCCGGCGCGACGGCCGATCACCTTGCGACATTTGCTTACCCATACCGCGGGGTTCGTCTACGACATCTGGCGCCCGGAGATGGGCCGATACATGGAAAAGAGGGGCATACCGGGTATCATCTCCTGCCAGAACGCCGCGCTGATGTTGCCGCTGGTTTTCGATCCAGGCGACAGCTGGGATTACGGCATCAGCATCGATTGGGTCGGCAAGGCGGTCGAGCGTGCGAGCGGCCAGTCGCTCGGCAACTTTTTCGCGGAGCATATCTTTGCGCCGGTCGGGATGAAGGATACCGGGTTCACCTTGACCCCCGATCGTCGCGTTCGGCTCGTCGGCATGCATGCGCGCGGCGAGGACGGCACGCTAAGCCCGATCCCCTTCGAGCTTCCGCAGGAACCCGAGTTCCAAATGGGCGGCGGTGGGCTTTACGGTACGGCCGCCGACTATCTCGCGTTCGAGCGGCTGTTCCTCAACCAGGGCCGCGCTGACGGTCGGCAGGTGCTGCGGCCCGAGACGGTCCAGCTAATGACGCAAAACGCCATCGGCGGGCTTGAGGTGCGGCTGCTCGAGACCGCCGTACCGGCTTACTCGAACAACGCCGAATTTTTTCCGGGGATGGCAAAGAAATGGAGCCTCGGCTTCATGATCTCGACCGGGTCGGTGCCCTGCGGGCGTGGCCCCGGCAGTCTCGCCTGGGCCGGGCTGGGCAACACTTATTTCTGGATCGATCCGGCGAGGGGCATCGCCGGGGTCATTTTGATGCAGCTGATCCCGTTCGCCGACGCCAAGGCCCTAGCGTTGCTCGATGGCTTCGAGAGGGCGCTCTACGCGGGCCTGGAATAGGCTCACATCAATCAGCGGCTTGCGAGCGCTCGGGCGAGCTGGCTTACCGCCTCTTGATGCCTCTCGTTTCTGATCTCGCCGAAATTGCGGGCGATCTCGAGCAGCATGCGTTGGTGTGGCGTGACCTGCCGCGGACCTTCCTGCCCAATCCCTTCATAGAAATAGCTGATCGGCGCGCTCAAAGCCCGGGCGATCTCGAACAGCCTTCCGGCCGAGACCCGATTGATCCCGCGCTCGTATTTGTGCGCTTGCTGGTAGGTAACTCCGATCATCTCGGCGAGCTGTTGCTGGGTCAGGCCCAGCATGATGCGGCGCTCGCGAATCCGCGCCCCGACATGATCGTCGATGGCGGCAGTCGACCGCCCTCTTTTCGGCTTAGCCATGCTCCTCACCTGTGTTTATCTGCCCAAAACGCGCTGATCGTGGCCTTCATCGCTATCAACGCGATAGCGACGGATTAATTCCGAGCGGTCCAACCGAGCGGCCAAAGAGTGTCATCAGTGGCACCCGACTCCTACGACGACGAGCGAAAGCGGGAGTTCGAGCTTCCGATAATCGCGAAAATGGTATGCCTCCTGTCCCATAACAAGGTGTTGGATGAGAACAGCGACTGACGGGCCCCGCCTCGGTCAGCTCGCGACCAACAAGATGGACCGATCGGATCGCTTCAGCACCGCCGCTGCCGCGTCCCCAAAGAACAGCGTGGTCCCCGGCCAGGGGTGACACCGCCTCCTGGGAGGCGGCCTGCGACGCCTCTAGGCCCATCCATTGCTCTCCTTGCCCGTTTTCACGGATGAACGTGACACCATAAGAATGGCTCGGCGACGCGGCGCTTGCCCGCGGCCGCGAGACGACGGCAAGCTGGCATCACGCGCCTTCGAGAGGAAACCAATGACCCAACCGGTCGGCTTGTCCCGCGGGCTCACCAATTACGGCGACCCCGATTTCGCGCTCTACCTGCGGCGTTCCTTTGCTCGCTCGATGGGTTATTCGAGCGAGCTCTTGGCCCGTCCGGTGATCGGCATCGCGGACAGCTCTTCGGGGTTCAACAATTGCCATCGGCATTTTCCTGAGCTGATCGAGGCCGTGAAGCGCGGCGTTCTGACGATGGGCGGCTTGCCGTTGACTTTTCCGACGATCTCGCTCGGCGAGGTGTTCTTGAACCCGACAAGCCTGATGTTCCGCAATCTGATGGCGATGGACACGGAGGAAATGATCCGCGCCCAGCCGATGGATGCGGTCGTGCTGGTCGGCGGCTGCGATAAGACGGTGCCCGCCCAGCTGATGGGGGCGATCTCGGCGAATCGGCCTACGATCGGGCTCGTTGCCGGGCCGATGATGACATCGCGCTGGCATGGCGAGCGGCTCGGTGCCTGTACCGATTGCCGTCGCTTTTGGGCCAGGTACCGCGCCGGCGAGATCGATTCCGATGAAATCCACGAGATCGAAGGCAACCTTGCGACGACCGCCGGGACCTGCGCAGTGATGGGAACGGCGAGCACAATGGCCTCGATCGCCGAGGCCCTCGGCATGATTCTGCCCGGGAGCGCCGCGATTCCTGCGGTGCACGCCGACCGCCTGCGGGCCGCCGAGGCGACCGGCCGCGCCGCTATGCAGCTCGCCCAAAGCGGGCTCAACCCGGACCGCATCGTCACCCCGCAATCGGTCGAGAACGCCCTGAGGGTGCTGATGGCGATCGGCGGCTCGACCAACGCTGTCCTACATCTGACCGCGATCGCCGGCAGGGCCGGCATCGATCTCGACCTCGGCCGGTTGAACGAGATCAGCGAGGGGACCCCGGTCCTCGTCGATTTGAAGCCGACCGGTCCGCACTACATGGAGGATCTGTTCGCGGCCGGTGGAATCGGAGCGGTACTGCGCGAGCTGAAACCGCTCTTGCACCTCGATTGCATGACGGCAGCCGGCGAGACGATCGGTCAGCGTCTCGCAGTGGAAACCGGACCGGTCGACCGTTCGGTGGTCAGGCCGTTTGCGGATCCGCTACAGTCGAAGGGCGGTCTCGTCGCGTTTTTTGGCTCGCTGGCGCCGAAGGGCGCGATCTTCAAACGCTCGGCGGCCGAACCGAAACTATTCGAGAAGGAGGGGCGCGCGGTCGTCTTCACCTCGCTCGAAGACCTCTCGGCGCGCATCGACGATCCCGATCTCGATGTCGGCCCGGATGACTTCCTGGTCTTGCAGAACGCCGGCCCGCTGAGTGCCTCTGGCATGCCGGAGGCCGGCTACCTCCCGATCCCGGGGAAATTGGCGCGGGCCGGGGTCAAGGACATGGTGCGCATCTCCGACGCGCGTATGAGCGGCACGGCCTACGGCTCGATTGTGTTGCACGTGACCCCGGACGCGGCAAGCGGCGGCCCGCTTGGCAAAGTCAGGAATGGCGACCGCATCCGCCTATCAGTGGTCGAGCGCCGCCTTGATCTCTTGGTCGCACCGGAGGAGCTGGCGCGCCGTCAGATCATGCCGCCGTCCGTCCCGGAGCGTGGCTATGCGGTCCTCTATCGGCGCGAGATCCTGCAGGCCGATCACGGTTGCGATTTCGACTTTCTGCGCAAGCATCCGCTCGGGAACGCGGCCCGATGACCGGCTGGATTCCGCAGGGCAATTGCGTGCGCTTCCCAGCGACAGCGGGCGCGGATGGCGTATTTCCTGCAGCAGCTGATTAATGGGCTGACGCTGGGCTCGATCTACGGGCTGATCGCCATCGGCTACACGATGGTCTACGGCATCATCGGCATGATCAATTTCGCCCACGGCGAAATCTACATGATCGGCGCTTTCATTTCGATCATCGCCTTTCTGGTGCTGGGTTTGATCGGCGTCAGCTATGTTCCGCTCGCCTTGGCCCTGGTTTTGCTGACGACGATGCTGTTCACCGCGATCTACGGTTGGACGGTGGAGCGCGTTGCCTACCGGCCATTGCGCGGGTCGTTCCGGCTTGCGCCGCTGATCTCGGCAATCGGCACCTCGATCTTTCTGCAGAACTACGTGCAGATCCTGCAAGGCGCGCGGGAAAAGCCGATGCTACCCCTCGTCCAAGGCGGGTTCACGGTCTTCGAGAGCGGCGGTTTCGCCGTTCGGCTCAGCTATCTGCAGCTTCTGATTATGCTAGTGACGTTGGCGCTGATGGCCGGGTTCACGACCTTTATCGCGACGACCCCGCTCGGACGCGCGCAGCGCGCCTGCGAGCAGGACATACAGATGGCAGCACTGCTCGGGGTCGACGTCGACCGGGTGATCTCGATGACTTTTGTGATGGGTGCGGCACTGGCGGCCGTCGCCGGATTGATGGTCACCCTCTATTACGGTGTGGTCGATTTCTTCATCGGCTTCCTCGCCGGGGTAAAGGCCTTTACTGCCGCAGTCCTGGGCGGCATCGGCTCGCTGCCAGGGGCCATGCTCGGTGGCATTTTGATCGGGCTGATCGAGGCCTTCTGGTCCGGCTATTTCTCGGTCGAATACAAGGACGTTTCGGTCTTTGGGGTCCTCATCCTCGTGCTGGTCTTCCGCCCCACGGGTCTGCTCGGCCGGCCCGAGTTGGAAAAGGTATGACCGCCGCCTCCGGGCTTGCCGTCGAGAAAGAGGCCCTAGCGACTCTCGACTGGGCCGCACTCCTCAAGGACGCAGTCCTGGCGGCGCTGGTCGCCACACTTCTTGCCCTGCCGCTGGTGGGTTTCCAAACCTATGATATCGGCGGTGGCGCGCTCGGCATCCGCACGCATTTTGATTGGGTCGCGACGGCCGCTGCCGCGGTGTTCGCCGGCCGGCTGGCGCTGCATCTTCGGCAGCGCCTCCGTCGTGGTGGGGAAAGACACGGCGAGACCCTCTTTGCCCGCCTCGGCGCCTGGGGGAATCGACGAGCATTGCCGATTACCCTTGTCGGGATCGCGTTCGCCGTCGCGCTGCCGTTGCTGCCGTTCTCGTCGCGCTATCTGATCGATCTCGGCACCACCGTGCTGATCTATGTCATGCTCGGCTGGGGTCTCAATGTCGTGGTTGGCCTCGCTGGTCTGCTCGATCTCGGCTATGTCGCGTTCTACGCCGTCGGCGCCTATACCTTCGCCCTGTTGGCGCGCGACCTCGGGCTTACATTTTGGCAGGCATTGCCGTTCTCGGGCCTGGTAGCAGCGAGCTTCGGGGTGATCCTCGGGCTTCCCGTGCTGCGGCTGCGCGGTGATTATCTCGCAATCGTCACGCTCGGCTTTGGCGAGATCATCCGCATCGTCTTGTTGAACTGGTCACCGGTCACTGGTGGTCCGAACGGGATCTCGGACATCCCGCGGCCTTCTTTCTTCGGCCTGCCCTTCGCGCGCTCGGCGCCCGAGGGTGCGACGACCTTCCATCAGTTCTTTGGCCTCGAATTCTCGCCGGCTCAACGCGTGACGTATATCTATTTCGTCATTCTGGCATTGGCGCTCGTCACTAACCTGTTCACTTCGCGCCTGCGCACGCTACCGATCGGGCGCGCCTGGGAAGCTCTGCGCGAGGACGAGGTCGCCTGTCGCGCGTTGGGCATCAATCCGACCAACGTCAAGCTCTCCGCCTTCGGCATCGGCGCGATGCTCGGCGGCTTTGCCGGCTGCTTCTTTGCGACGCGGCAGGGTTTCATCAGCCCCGAGAGCTTCACCTTTATTGAATCGGCGACAATCCTTGCGATCGTCGTGCTCGGCGGCATGGGGAGCCAGATGGGGGTCGTCCTTGCCGCGATCTTGCTGGTCACCTTGCCCGAGTTCGGCCGCGCCTTCGCCGAGTTCCGCATGCTGATCTTTGGCGCGGCGATGGTCGCGATCATGGTGTGGCGCCCGCGTGGACTCTTGGCGCATCGCGAGCCTTCGCTGCGCCTCCGTGCGCGGCGCTCGGCGGCACGGTGACCAGCGCCAACGAAGTCCGGGAGACGCTGCTCCTCGTCGAGCACCTGACGATGCGCTTCGGCGGGCTAACCGCGGTCCACGATCTTTCGTTCGACGCTTATTCCCGCGAGATCACCGCCATTATCGGACCGAACGGCGCCGGAAAGACCACCGTCTTCAACTGCCTGACCGGCTTCTACAAGCCGAGCGTTGGCCGTCTCATCATGCACGTCGACGGCGAAGCGCTGCTGCTCGAACGGATGGACGGCTTCAGGATCGCCCGGCAGGCGGGTATCGCCCGCACGTTCCAAAACATGCGCCTGTTCGCCGGGATGACGGTTCTCGAAAATCTGATCGTTGCCCAACATAATTTGCTGATGTCGGCGAGCGTGTTCTCGATCGCCGGGCTCTTCGGGCTGCCGCGTTACCGCTCCGCAGAACGGGCTGCTATCGAGCGCGCTCGGCATTGGCTGGATAAGGTCGGGTTGATCGAGCGCGCCGACTCGACGGCTGGGACATTGCCCTACGGCGCCCAACGCCGCCTGGAGATTGCGCGAGCGCTGTGCACCGGGCCGGCTCTGCTCTGTCTCGACGAACCTGCCGCCGGTCTCAACCCTCGCGAGTCGGCCGAGCTAAACGAGTTGCTGCTCGCTATCCGCGCCGAGGAGAGGATCGGGATCCTGTTGATCGAGCACGACATGAGCGTGGTGATGGGGATTTCGGATCACATCATCGTCCTCGACTACGGGCGCAAGATCGCCGACGGAACACCGGCCGAGGTGCGTGCCGACCCCAACGTCATCAAAGCTTATCTCGGCGAGGATGAGCTGGAAAAGCTGCCCGAGACGACTGCGGCCGATATAGCGTTGGCGGCTGACCGAAAATGAATTCCGATTATTCGTCATTCCCTCGAATGAGCGCGTGCAAGAATTGCTGAAAGCAGCGAACCAGGGCCTACATCGACGTCGCGCGTGCTTCGAGACGCGCCTTGCGGGCGCTCCTCAGCATGAAGTATGTCGTTGATAGCATTAAGAAATGTCCTCATCCTGAGGAGGCCGCGTAGTGGCCGTCTCGAAGGACGCACTGCGGCGATCCAGCGCGCCGGGGCTAACCAGAGGGTGGACCGCAATCGAATTTCTGCTTCGCGGGAATGACAAACTGAGCTGTGATGCTGACGATCTCTGGGGTCCATGCCCGCTATGGCAACATCGAAGCACTTAAGGGGGTCGATCTCGAAGTACGGGCCGGTGAGATCGTCACCCTGATTGGCGCTAACGGGGCGGGCAAGTCGACGTTGCTGATGACGGTTTGTGGCCGGCCGCGCGCGGCTCACGGGCAGATCCTATTCGATGGGCGCGATATTACCCGGCTCGCGACGTTCGAAATCGTGCGTCTCGGGATCGCGCAGGCGCCGGAAGGGCGGCGCATCTTTTCGCGCATGACCGTGCTCGAGAATCTGCAGGTGGGGGCGACGGTCGCCGATCGGACCTCGTTCGACGACGATCTGGGGCGGGTCTTTGCATTGTTCCCGATCCTCGATCAGCGCCGAGGGCAGTCCGGCGGCACGCTTTCGGGCGGCGAGCAGCAGATGCTGGCGATCGCCCGTGCGCTGATGAGCCGTCCGCGGCTGTTGTTGCTCGACGAGCCTTCGCTGGGATTGGCGCCGCTTATGGTCAAGCAGATCTTTGGCGCGATCCGCGAAATCAACGAGCGGCAGAAGACGACCGTGTTGCTGGTCGAGCAGAATGCGCACCAGGCGCTGCGGCTCGCCGACCGCGGCTATGTGATCCAGACCGGGCGGATCATGCTGAGCGGCACCGGCACCGAGCTGCTGGCCAACCCAGAAGTGCGCTCTGCCTATCTCGAAGGAGGGCAGCCGTGACCGCGCTGCTAGGCGGCGAAATCGGCCCTTTCTTCACGATGACGGTGGTACTTTTCGGCGGGGCGGCCTTCTTGACTGGCCAGGCGGTGGCCCAGAGCTGGCGGCCTGGTTGGCAAATCCTGCCGGCTGCATTGCTTCTCGCCGCGGCGGACAGGTTTTTCCTTTATGCGTTGTTTGCCGCCGAGCTTGCCTCGTTGAGCGGGTTCTTGATTGCTGCAGCGATGCTCGGCGCGATTTTGTTGGCGGCTTACTACCTCACCCGCGCGCGCAAGATGGTGCAGCAATATCCCTGGCTCTACGAACGCCGAGGGCCGTTCGGTTGGCGCGAGAAACAACCACGGCGCACCTGAGAGTGTGCGAAAGAATCGACGATCGGCTGGATCAACGCTGTGCATTCCTCGAGACAGTCGCTGCGCGGCTTGCTCAGAATCAGGCGATTTCTTAATGCCATTAACGAAGTACCTGATGCTGAGGAGCGCCCAAAGGGCGCGTCTCGAAGCACGCACGATGTTCATGCGGACTCTAGCGGTGTGTTCGCGCGCTGCGCCCGGCCATGTTACAGTAGCGGCAACCGTTTGCTGGAGGGAGGTAAAGCCTCGTGAACCGCTATATCCATTCCGTCATCCTGGCAGCGGCGCTCGCGCTCGGCGCCGGTGGGGTCAAAGCGCAGGACATCCCGATCGCGGTGGTCGGACCGGTCACCGGCTCGAACGCGGCTCTGGGTGAGCAGATGACGCACGGCGCCAAAATGGCGGTTGCCGACATCAATGCCAAAGGCGGAGTACTCGGTAAAAAGCTCGATCTGATTATCGCCGACGATGCTTGCGATCCCAAGCAGGCAGTGGCCGCGGCGAACGATGTCGTCGGCAAGAAGGTCGTGTTTGTCGCCGGACATTACTGCTCCTCTTCGTCGATCCCGGCCTCCGCGGTCTACAACGAGGCCGGCGTTCTGCAGATCACGCCGGCCTCGACAAACCCGGCCCTGACCGATGATGCGGCCAAAAAGGGCTGGAACAACGTGTTCCGATCCTGCGGCCGCGACGATGTGCAGGGCGGCATCGCCGGTAAGTATCTCGCCGATCATTTCAAGGGAAAGCGGGTGGCGATCGTCCACGACAAGACTGCGTATGGCAAGGGGATCGCCGACGAGACCAAGAAAGCGATGAACGCTGCCGGCTTGAAGGAAGCGATGTATGAAGCGATCACCCAGGGCGACAAGGATTTCTCGGCACTGATCAGCAAGATGAAACAGGCGAATATCGACGCGATCTATTTCGGAGGTTACCAGACCGAGGCCGGGCTGATCGTGCGCCAGGCGCGTGACCAGGGTTTGCAGGCACAGTTTATCGGTGCCGACGCGCTGGTCACTGAGGAGTTCTGGAAGATTTCCGGGCCGGCGGGAGAGGGGACGCTGATGACCTTCCCGCCCGATCCGCGTAACGTGCCGGCCGCCAAGGCAGTTGTCGACAAGTTCACGACCGAGGGATACAACCCGGAAGGCTACACGCTTTACACGTATGCGGCGATTCAGGCCTTTGCCGCAGCAGCGAATAAAGCCAAGTCGCTCAAAGTCGACGATTTGTCAAAGGCGCTGAAGTCGATGACGGTCGACACGGTCGTCGGACCGCTGAGTTGGGACAAGAAAGGCGACGTCACGGACCCGAAATACGTCTTCTACGTCTGGAAGGACGGAAAATACGCCGAGATGTGAGGAGGATCGAGAATTGGCCGGAGGCCTGCAGAGCTAACTAATTCTTAGCGCGCGCTGCTTGACGCCCAGTCCCCCGTCCCAATCCGATTTTTTTGGCAAACTCGGAGCGCCGCTGGGCATAGTTTGGCGCCACCATCGGATAATCGGGTGCCAAGCCCCATTTCGTCCGGTATTCGTCTGGCGTCATATTGTAGGTCGACCGCAGATGCCGTTTCAGCATCTTCAGCTTCTTGCCGTCCTCTAGACAAATGATGAATTCCGGCGTAACCGACTTGCGAATTGCCACCGCCGGTTTCAGCGGCTCTGGCTGAACTTGCGCCACCGGGCCCTCCAGCGACTTCAGAGAGCTGTAAACGGCGTTGATGACTTCGCCCAGCTGTGCTGTCGGCAACGTATTGTTGCCGACATAGGCTGCAACCACATCCGCAGTCATCCGCAACAACTCTTCCTCTGCTATCTTCGACGCTGCCGTTTCTGCCATCTGTCGCCCCGATATCTAGAACGTTCAACCTAGCGTTCATAATCGCAGCACGAATTTCTTGTGTCAACTGATACTTATAAGAAAAGACAGTATCGGTCATTTTCCGATTGAACGAGTGCTCTATCCGTGCCTCGCGCCTCAGGTTAGCTCGAGTGTCGCTTGGCGACGCGATTTGTGGTAGGCGGCTGGTGTTCTTGGTCGAGATCTGGTAGAATGATAGTGGTAGCGAGCCCGTCGCGCGCGACGGGCTCGAATGGTTGCGTCTGATCGTGAATCAGCCTCCGCGAAGGCCTTGGCGCGGCGGCTCATCCCGCCACTCCAACGAGCGGTCCTTTGATGCCCTCAATTTCTGTTTCCTCCCCAGGGTCCGCCGTTGACGGCTTCTATTCCGCCAACCTGTTCGAGGCCGATCCGGAACTGGCGGCGGCGGTCGATCGCGAGCGCGATCGCCAGCAATGGCAGATCGAATTGATCGCCAGCGAGAACATCGTCTCGCGGGCGGTGCTGGAGGCGCAGGGCTCGGTACTGACCAACAAGTACGCCGAAGGCTATCCCGGTCGCCGCTATTACGCGGGCTGCGAGTTCGTCGATGCCGCCGAAAGGCTCGCGATCGAGCGTGCCAAGCGGCTTTTCGGATGCCCCTTCGCGAATGTCCAGCCCCATTCCGGGGCCCAGGCAAATCAGGCGGTGTTCTTGGCGCTGCTGAAGCCGGGCGATACCATTCTGGGGATGGCACTTTTTGCGGGCGGGCACCTGACGCACGGCGCGCGGCCGAACCTTTCGGGCAAATGGTTCAACGCACTCTCCTACGGTGTCCGGCCCGAGGATGGGCGCATCGATTTCGACGAGGTCGAGCGTCTGGTCGAAGCGCACCGACCTCGGCTGATCATTGCCGGCGGCAGCGCCTATTCCCGCATAATCGACTTCGCTCGGTTTCGCACGATTGCGGATGCGGTCGGCGCCTATTTGATGGTCGACATGGCGCATTTCGCCGGGCTGGTCGCCGGCGGGGTTTACCCGAACCCCCTACCGTACGCGCATGTCGTCACGACTACCACGCACAAGACCTTGCGAGGGCCGAGAGGCGGTTTGATCCTGGCCAATGACGAGGAGATCGGCAGGCGGATCGATTCGGCGGTCTTCCCCGGGCTGCAGGGGGGTCCGCTGATGCATGTGGTCGCCGCCAAGGCGGTCGCTCTGCGCGAGGCCTCGGAACCCGCATTCAAGCGGTACGCGGGCGAGGTCATAAAGAACGCCAAGGCGCTCGCCGAGACTCTCGCGGCGGCGGGGCTCGAGATCGTCTCCGGCGGGACCGACTCGCACCTGATGCTGGTGGATTTACGGCCTTTGGGGATCACCGGGCTGGATGCCGAGAGGAGCCTCGAAAGAGCCGGGATCACTTGCAACAAGAATGGGATCCCGTTCGACCCGCAGAAACCGACGGTTACCTCCGGCATCCGTCTCGGCTCGCCGGCGGCGACAACCCGTGGCTTTGGGCAGGACGAGTTCCGGACCGTCGGAAGATGGATCGTCGAGGTATTGGGCGGGCTGGCGCGCGGACCCGGCGACAACGGCGTGGCCGAGGCATGTGTGCACAAAAAGGTTCACGAGCTGTGCGCCCGCTTCCCGAACTACACGAGCCTCGGAGAGGGTCGTGCGCGCGATAGTTAGCGTCGTTCCGCGCATCGGAGCGACCGGAGCACGCGGAGGAGGAGATGCGCTGTCCGTTTTGCGGAACCGATGACACCCAGGTGAAGGATTCGCGTCCGACAGACGATCGCGGTGCGATCCGACGCCGGAGGTTCTGCCCAAATTGCGGCGCCCGCTTCACAACTTTCGAGCGGGTGCAATTGCGCGAGCTGACCGTGATCAAAAAAAATGGGCACCGCGAACCCTTCGACCGAGACAAGCTCGCCCGATCGATATACGTCGCCTTGCGCAAGCGGCCGTTCGAGCCCGAGCGAGTGGAACGCATTATCAACTCGCTGGTGCGGCAGTTGGAGAGTTCGGGCGAGATCGATATCCCAAGTAATATGATCGGAGGCCTCGTCATGGAGGCGTTGGCGAGCCTCGATCAGGTTGCCTATATCCGTTTCGCCTCGGTCTACCGGAACTTCCGCGAGGCGAAGGATTTCGGGGATTTCGTCGGCCGGATCGCGGCGGATGGCAATTGAGGCCGGTGCCGATTCGTCCGGCGATCGACGCCTCGAGCTCGACGCGATGCGAGCAGCGCTGGCGCTGGCCCGTCGCGGGCTCGGCACCGTCTGGCCAAACCCTGCGGTCGGTTGCGTCATCGTAAACGATGGCCGGGTCGTAGGACGTGGGTGGACCCAGCCCGGCGGGCGACCGCATGGCGAGACCGAGGCGCTTCGCCGGGCGGGGGAAGCGGCTCGCGGAGCCATCGCCCATGTTAGTCTCGAGCCGTGTTGCCACTGGGGCAAGACCCCGCCCTGCGTTGATGCACTGATCACCGCCGGGGTACGGCGGGTGGTCGTCGCCCTCGAGGATCCCGATCCGCGCGTCGCCGGCGAGGGACTGCACCGGCTGCGTGCGGCGGGGCTCGACGTCGAGGTCGGGCTCGGTGCCGAGGAGGCGGCCGAGGTCAATGCGGGTTTCCTGAGCCGCCTGCGGCTCGGGCGTCCGCTTGTTACGTTCAAACTCGCAACTTCGCTCGATGGCCGCATCGCTACCGCGACCGGCGAGAGTCAGTGGATCACCGGGCCGCCGGCGCGCGAGCGCGCGCACGCCTTGCGCGCCAGTCACGACGCGATCATGGTCGGCACCGGCACCGTTGTTGTGGACGATCCCCAGCTGACCTGCCGCCTGCCTGGCCTCGGCCATCGCTCGCCGGTGCGCGTTGTCATCGACCGCCATCTGCGGATTCCGCCGGCCTCACGAATAATCGCCGATGCGCGCCGGGTGCCGACCTGGGTGTTGACCTTGCGCTCGGCTGATCCTGGTCGGCGCGCGAGGTTTCTTGCGAACCGGGTGACCCTGATCGATGTCGATGACGACAGCGAGGGGCAAATCGACCTCGCCGCAGCCCTCGGGGCGCTCGGTGAACGGGGTATTACCCGACTTCTCGTCGAAGGCGGCGCCCGCCTCGCGGCCGCCTTCTTTCGCGCCCGCCTCATCGATCGCCTTGTCTGGGTTCACGCCCCGCTGGTGATCGGCGGCGAGGGCATCCCGGCGATCGCCGGCTTCGACCTCGCAGCATTGGCCGACGCCCCTGCTTTCGAGCGGCGGTCTATGGAGACGATCGGCGACGACGTCCTGACGACCTTCCGTGTACGGCCGATTTAATTCCCTGATCGCCGATTTTCTGTCCCTGTTCGTCGGATTTCTTTCCCTGTTCGGCCGCGTAGGGAATTGGCTCTCGTGACTGGCCAAATATCAATCACTTAGAGGTAGGTGGTCGGTGGCTTTGCGGCCCGGAATCGGCTTTGTCGCAGTTTTTTCCCGGCGACCAGGATTCCGGTCGGGGACGAAGAACCTGGTAAATTGTCTGACAGACCGATAGTTTACCCGCATGTTCACCGGCATCATCACCGACGTGGGGCGGGTGCTGCGGTTGCACCCCGGCGAGCTTCTCGATCTGACGATCGCCACGGCTTTTGAGACCTCGGCGATCCCGGTCGGGTCCTCGATCGCCTGTTCCGGGGCGTGCCTTACAGTCGTGGCGGTGGAGCCTGCGGCCTTCGCGGTCCAGGCATCGGTCGAGACTTTGACCCGCACCACCCTCGGGGAGTGGGAGGAAGGCACCCCAGTCAATCTCGAAAAATCGCTCCGGCTCGGCGAGGAGCTTGGCGGGCATCTCGTCTTGGGCCATGTCGACGGCATGGTGCGGATCGTCGAACGGCGGCCCGAGGCGGAGTCGATTCGTTTCGTCTTCGAGGCGCCGGAAGAACTGATGCCCTTTATCGCACCGAAGGGTTCGGTCGCGCTCGACGGAGTGAGCCTAACCGTCAATGAGCTGGCGCAAAACCGCTTCGGGGTGAATATTATCCCGCACACTCTCGCATGCACCAATTTTGGCTCTTTGCGGGCCGGGCAGCGGATGAACCTGGAAATCGACTTGATCGCCCGCTATGTCGCGAGGCTTCTCCGGCAACCGCCATGACACGACCGCCCCATATCCTCCTCGTCGAGGCGCTATATTACACCCACATCGCAGCCGAGCTGCTGCGCGGCGCAGAGCGCGCGCTCGCCGCGGCCGGTGCCACCCATGAGCGCATCGCGGTTCCCGGCGCGTTTGAGATCCCGGCGGCGATCGGCATCGCCAGCCGGGCGAGTGAGCGTTTCGACGGGTTTGTCGCGCTCGGCTGCGTAATCCGCGGCGAGACGACACACTACGACCACATCTGTGCCGAAAGTGCGCGTGGGCTCCAGGATTTGGCGGTCCGCGACGGTATCGCCATCGGGTATGGCATCCTGACGGTCGAGAACGAGACACAGGCGCTCGCCCGCGCCTCGCCGGACGGCCGGGACAAGGGCGGCGAAGCGGTACGCGCCTGTCTGGCGATCGTCGACCTGAAGCGGCGTTTAGCCGGAAACGGCCGGTGACCACCTCGGTGGAAAGCGAACACCGTCAGCGCGCCGGCAGCCGTCGGCGCAGCGTGGCTCGGCTGGCGGCGGTCCAAGCACTTTACCAGCTCGAGGCGAATAGCGAGGCCGATCCCCGATCGGTTGTAGGCGAGTTCGTGCGGCACCGTTTTGGCCAAGAAATCGAAGGCGATCGGTTAGGCGAGGCTGATCCCGAACTGTTCGCCGACATCGTCTGCGGGGCGACGGATGATCGGGAACGCCTCGACACCGAAATCTCGGCGGCGCTCACCGAGGGTTGGCCGTTGCCGCGCCTCGATTCGGTCCTTCGCGCCATCCTTCGCGCCGGCGCCTATGAGCTCATGCATCGCCGCGATGTACCACCACGGGTCTCGCTGAGCGAATATACCGCGATAGCTTACGCCTTCTTCACCGGCAAGGAACCGGGGCTCGCGAACGGCGTCCTCAATCACCTCGCCCATACGTTGCGCGACAGCGACCTCTAGGAGCCATGGCGGACCGCGCCTCCGCAGAACCCCTCGGCGAGTTCGAGCGCGTTCGGCGCTTTTTCGCGCCGCTCGCCGGGCCGGGCGGTCTTGGCCTGCTCGATGACGCCGCTATCGTCGATTGCCGCGCGGGGCAGCGTCTTGTTGTCACCGCAGACGCGATCGTCGCCGGTGTCCATTATTTGCCGGACGATCCGGCGGACCTCGTCGCGCGCAAGCTACTGCGGGTCAATCTGTCGGATCTAGCGGCGATGGGGGCGCGGCCTCTCTATTATCTCCTGACGACGGCGCTTCCGACCGCGCTCGGCTCGGATTGGCTCGCCGAGTTCACCCGAGGGCTGGCCGAGGATCAGCGCCGGTTCGAGATCGACCTCTTGGGTGGCGATTCGGTGGCGACAACGGGGCCGGCCGTACTGTCTCTGACCGCCATCGGGGAAGTCGCCGCGGGAATGGAGGTCAGGCGCAACGACGCCCGCGCCGGAGACCTCGTGTGGGTATCCGGCACGGTCGGGGATGCGTTTCTCGGGCTCGCCCTGCTGCGAGGTGCCTATCGGCAACTCGCCCCAGAGTATCGCGCCGGGCTGATCGGGCGCTTCCAAGTGCCTGATCCGCGCGTCGACCTTGGCTGCCGATTAGCTGGGATCGCGCACGCGATGATCGACATCTCCGATGGTTTGCTCGCGGATCTCGGACACATCTGCGAGACCTCGTGCGTCGCCGCCGTCGTCGAGCTGGCATCGCTGCCGCTGTCGTCCGCGGCGCGGGTCATCGTCGATGGAGAACCGGGTGTCCGAGCAGAACTGGCAGCGGGAGGCGATGACTACGAGCTTTTGTTCACCGCGCCGGCCAGTGTGACAAAAGCGATTGACGATCTGTCCTCTGTCCTCGGCCTACCGATCACGAGGATCGGCAGGATAGAGCCCGGAGAAGGCGTCCGCCTCATCGATGTCGAGGGGCGGACAATCCCCCTCGACGAAGCCGGCTACCGACACTTCTGAGCAGCTGCTCGCACGGTTGCCTGCAGGTTGCTCTTCTGGCATGTTTCGCGCGCGCTGAAATACCCCGCTGTGCCGGACCTTTGCGGGGCCGTGGCTCTACGTTCGTGGTCGCGAGGAAACCTGTCGGATGCCTTCCGCTTATTTGCTGGTCATCGCCTGCGGCGTGCTGGCATTACTCTACGGCTTGGTTGCCAGCCGTCAGGTGTTGATGGCAAACGCCGGGTCTGCCCGGATGCAGGAGATTTCCGGCGCTGTCCTGGTCGGTGCGCGCGCCTATCTCAACCGCCAATACCGCGCGATCTCGGTCGTTGGCATGGTCGTTCTGATAGTGCTCGGAGTGACCCTCGGTCTGCGCGTCGCGATCGGGTATCTAATCGGGGCGGTGCTGTCGGCGTCGGCCGGCTATATCGGCATGAATGTCTCGGTGCGCGCCAATGTCAGGACGGCGCAAGCCGCGCGCGGCGGTCTTAAGGCGGGGCTGGCGATCGCGTTCAAAGCCGGGGCGGTAACCGGATTGGTGGTGGTCGGGCTAGGGCTCCTCGGGGTCGGGATTTATTATTTCGTCTTGCGAGCGACGATGCCTGGCGAGGATCTGCGTCCGGTGCTTGAGGCCATGGTGGCGCTGAGTTTTGGCGCCTCTCTGATCTCGATTTTTGCCCGCCTCGGCGGTGGTATCTTCACCAAGGGTGCCGATGTCGGTGCTGACCTCGTCGGCAAGGTTGAGGCCGGCATTCCAGAAGACGACCCGCGCAACCCGGCCGTTATCGCCGACAATGTCGGCGATAACGTCGGCGATTGTGCCGGGATGGCCGCGGACCTGTTCGAAACCTACGCCGTGACGATCGTCGCGACGATGCTGCTCGCCAACATCTTCTTTGCCCCGCCGTTGCGCGACAACATGCTGCTGCTGCCGCTCGCGATCGGCGCGGTGTGCATAGCGACCTCGGTGATTGGCACCTTCTTTGTTCGGTTGGGTGCGGACAACGGAATCATGAAGGCTCTCTACAAAGGGCTCATCGCGACCGGTATCCTGTCGATCCTGGCGATCGCCTTCGTGATCGACTGGCTCCTCGGCCTCTCAGACCCGTTGGCGATGAGCACAGGCGCATCGGTGACTGGGCTCGGATTGTGGCTCTGCGCAATCGTCGGTCTCGCGGTCACCGGCTTCATCGTCTGGATCACTGAATATTACACGGCGACCACCCACCGACCGGTGCGCAGCATCGCGCTGAGCTCGACGACCGGACACGGCACCAACGTGATCCAAGGCCTTGCGGTGTCGATGGAGGCGACAGCGTTGCCGGTCGTCGTGATCTGCGTAGGCATCATCGTCTCTTTTCTGACCGCCGGTCTGTTTGGGATCGCGGTGGCTGCAACGACGATGCTAGCCCTAGCCGGGATGATCGTCGCGCTCGACGCTTATGGCCCGGTCACCGACAATGCCGGCGGCATCGCCGAGATGGCCGACCTGCCGCGCGAGGTGCGGCGCACGACCGACGCGCTCGACGCCGTCGGCAATACGACCAAAGCAGTGACGAAGGGCTACGCGATCGGTTCCGCGGGGCTCGCCTCGCTTGTGCTGTTCGCCGCCTACACCGAGGATCTCAAGCACTATTTTCCCACACTCGATGTCCATTTCGGGCTGCAGGATCCCTACGTGGTGATTGGGCTCTTTATCGGCGGGCTGATGCCGTACCTCTTCGCCTCGCTCGGCATGACCGCGGTCGGACGAGCAGCCGGGTCGGTCGTCATCGAGGTGCGGCGCCAGTTCCGCGAGATCCCTGGGATCATGCAGGGTAAGGCGAAACCGGATTACGGTCTCGCGGTCGACCTGCTGACCCGGGCGGCAATCCGCGAGATGATCGTGCCGTCTCTGTTGCCGGTGCTGGCGCCGATAGTTCTGTACATTGTCATCTCGCTAATTGGCGGGCGCGCGGCCGGGTTCAGTGCGCTTGGCGCTATGCTGCTTGGCACCATCGTGACCGGGATCTTCGTTGCTATTTCGATGACCTCGGGCGGCGGCGCCTGGGATAACGCAAAGAAATACATCGAGGAGGGTCATCACGGCGGCAAAGGCTCCGAGCCCCACAAGGCTGCGGTGACCGGGGATACGGTCGGCGATCCCTACAAGGACACCGCGGGTCCGGCGATCAACCCGATGATCAAGATCACCAATATTGTCGCCCTGCTGCTGCTTGCGATTCTCGCTAAGTGGGCCGGCTGAATTCCGCCGGATCGTCCGATCAGGAATTAGCTGTCTGGTCTGCCGGTTTTGTGAGTGTCGCTGGTGCTGCCGCCTCCACTGCTGCCGCCCGCGGCGCTGTTGAACTTTCCGAGATTGCCGATCAGCTGCTCGAGGAATGACAGCTCTCGGCCGGGTGCCGGTGTCACCCTGGCAACCGGAATAATCTCCTTGCCATCCTCCAAGCCTTTGTGATCGACGGCTTTGACGACGTCCTGGTTATCGAAGTTGACGACATACACTTGCTGGTCAACCACATCGGGGTCAAAGAATGAGAATTGCTCGGTTCGCCGGCTTATGTAGTACCAGGATTTGTCGTTGAAGATGCTGACGCTTGATGGCGAACCCAGGATCTTGATCACTTCGTCTTTGGTTGTGCTGCCAGGATGAACCTCGGCAATCTTATCCTGCGAGGGTAGGTTGCCGCGTTGGTCGACGCTCGTCGCGCAACCCGCAACCAGCGCCATCCCCGAAATTGCGCCGACGATGGCAAATCGACGCCGAATGAGGACCGCTCGCCGGTGGAGCATGGGATCACGCAACCGTTCTCTGTTGAAGCAAGTCGGGGCCGCGCCCATTTCTGCCTCACAGCTTTTAGCCGGGAGCCGTTCGTTGTCAACGTCTTCGGCGGTTTTGAGCGCGATTGTTACCCCCTTTTGCCCACGTATCCCGGAGCGCGCTCCGCTTCTTGTCGCGATGGGAGGGTCGCAGTGACCGACACCATACCCGAATTCTCCCGTCTTATTCCACTCGCACGGCTGGGTTCCGCTCCATTGCGCCAGCAGATCGAAGCAACGCCGAGCGAACGTGAGAAACTTTCCCGGCGTTTCGACCTCCTCGCCCTCGACCGTTTGACCGCGGTTGTCGAGCTTCGCCGCCAAGGCGATGCGGTCGTTGTGTTGGAAGCTGCTTTCGACGCCGAGTTGTGCAGAGCTGCGTCGTCACTCTCGAGCCGGTCGCGGGCGCAGTATCCGACCGCTTCATGCTGGTTTACGGTCCTGCCGAAGCGGAGCAGCAGGAAATTGGATCGCAACAAGCCGAGGCGGCTTTCGAGCCATTGAATCGCGATGTGATCGACATCGGAGAAGCGGTGGCGCAGGAGCTCTCGCTCTCGCTGCCGGTCTTTCCACGGCACCCCGACGCAAAGATCGATGCCGAAACATTGGTGGAATCGACCAGGAGCCCTTTCAGTTCCCTAGCGCGCAATAAGCAGCGTCTGGAGTGCTGACTGGCTCGCGAGGCGCGAGCAAAAACAGCTGCCAGGCCTTGCGGGACGGCTGCATGATTCTTGCCGCGGCTTCTGTTTTTGGCTAATTAGCGGCGTTCTTTTGCGTCGCTCTTCCAGAACGCGAGCTTGCCATGGCCGTTCCAAAAAAGAAAACCTCGCCATCGCGCCGCAACATGCGGCGCTCGCACCATTCGCTCGAACCTGCCACGTATGCAGAATGCCCCAATTGCGGCGAGTTGAAGCGCCCGCATCATCTTTGCAAGGCGTGCGGGTACTATGATGGGCGCGAGGTGATCGCGGCACGACCGGAGACGCCCTGACCAGCAACGTCGGCTCGGAGGTCGCGCATGGTGAGCGACACCATCACGATCGCCTTGGATGCGATGGGCGGTGATCGCGCTCCGGGTATCGTGCTGAAGGGCGCTGAGCTCGCACTGCAGCGACATCCCGGCGTGCGTTATTTGCTGTTCGGCGCGGAAGGCGAGGTCCGTCCACTCCTCGCGAAGTCGCCGAGCCTCGGCGAGGCGGTAACGCTCTTTCACACGAGCGAGGTCGTAGCGGATGATGCGAAGCCGTCGTTGGCGCTTCGCGCCGGGCGCCCGTCGAGCATGAAGCTCGCCATTGACGCCGTCGCCGATGGTCGAGCCGATGGCGTCGTGTCTGCCGGCAATACTGGCGCGTTGATGGCGATGGCCAAATCCGCGCTGAAGATGTTGCCGGGGATCGACCGGCCGGCGATCGCGTCGTTCTTCCCGACCCGGCGCGGCGAGAGCGTGATGCTGGACCTCGGTGCCAATATCGAATGCGACGCCGAAAATCTTGTGCAGTTTGCGCTGATGGGCGATGTCTTCGCGCGGACCGTCCTCGGTCTTATCGAGCCAACCGTTGGCCTGCTCAACGTTGGCGCCGAGGACTTGAAAGGCAACGACGCCGTTCGCGCCGCTAGCGCGCGGCTGCGTCTGGCGGTAACACCGATCCAGTTTTACGGGTTCATCGAGGGCGATGATATTGCTGCGGGAACCGTGGATGTCGTCGTCACCGACGGCTTCACAGGCAATGTCGCCGTCAAGACGGCTGAGGGAACGGCCAAGCTTTTTACCGAGTTCCTTGAGGCGGCGTTTCACCACTCGCTATCGGCACGGATCGGCTATCTCTTTGCACGCGGCTCTCTCAGGAAACTCCGGATGCGTTGCGATCCGCGCCGCTACAATGGCGCCATGTTCTTGGGTTTGGGCGGCATCGCGGTCAAGAGCCACGGCTCGACCGACGCTTTCGGCTTCGCCAACGCCATCGGCGTTGCCATCGACATGAAGGTAAACGGCTTTCTCGACAAGATCCGGGTCGAGCTGGAGCGCCTCAACGAGGCGCGGTCCGTGCCGCAGCCGGCGGCTCTGTAATCGCGGGGAAGATGACTCCGCGATCCCAGGTCGCCGGATGCGGCGCCTACCTGCCAGAGCGAATCATTACGAATCACGAACTCGCCAGCCGCCTCGACACCTCGGATGAATGGATCCGCCAGCGCACCGGGATAGGCGAGCGCCGGGTCGCCGCGCCGGGAGAGTTGACGTCCGACCTCGCCGTCCGTGCCGCCAAACGCGCGCTGAGCAGCGCCGGGATGAACGGCAGTGACCTTGATCTGCTCATCCTTGCCACAGCGACTCCCGACAACACCTTTCCGGCCACTGCTACGAAGGTGCAGGCGCTGCTCGGGATGAAGCACGGCGCGGCCTTCGACGTTCAGGCGGTGTGTGCGGGGTTCATCTTTGCACTGTCGGTCGCCGACAACGCGCTGCGCCTAGGCCAAGCGCGGACCGCGCTCGTGATCGGGGCGGAGACATTCTCTCGCATTCTTGACTGGGCGGATCGGGGCACTTGCGTTCTCTTCGGAGACGGAGCCGGAGCCCTCGTTTTGAGGGCGGTCCCAGGCGCGGCGCCGGGCGGCCGCTTTATCCTCTCGACCCATTTGCATTCGGACGGACGCCAATACGACATCCTCTATGTCGACGGCGGCCCGTCCTCGACCCGCTGTACGGGCTTTTTGCGGATGGAAGGACGCGAGGTCTTCCGGCTGGCGGTCCAGCATTTGAGCTCGGTGGTCGACGAAGCGCTCACCGCGAACGGCCTTACCGCGGCGGATATCGACTGGCTCGTCCCACATCAAGCGAACAGCCGGATCATCGACGGTATGCGAAAGAAACTGGGCCTGTCGAAGGACAAGGTGGTCGTCACGATCGAACGCCACGCCAACACTTCGGCCGCCTCGATTCCGCTCGCCATCCAGGCGGCCGTCCAGGACGGGCGGATCCAGCCTGGGCATCTGGTCTTGATGGAGGCTCTGGGCGGCGGCCTGAGCTGGGGAGCGAGCTTGGTGCGCTGGTAACCGAGTGGCGTGGCACTCCCACCGGCCTCTTGATCGAAACGTGACAACGCTTTGGAATTTGACGAGATTTTTCCCGCGGGTTACCCTTCCGGCAAAGAAGGGGGAGGGGCTTGATGGCTGGAGAAACGGTGACTCGCGCACGGCTCAGCGAGGCGGTCTATCAAGAGGTCGGGTTGTCGCGGAACGAGTCGGCCGAGCTTGTCGAAGCCGTGATCGCCGAAATCTCCGGCGCGCTTGAACGTGGAGAGATTGTTAAGATTTCATCATTCGGGAGTTTTGCGGTCCGGCAGAAGGGGCAACGCATCGGCCGCAACCCCAAGACTGGTCAGGAAGTGCCGATCAACCCGCGACGTGTTCTCGTCTTCCGTGCCTCGCACGCGCTCAAGGATCAGATCAATCAGGGTCTGACCGATGCAGGCGACGGTGAGACACCCTCTGCGTCTGCGGCCAAGGCACCCTCGGCGTGAGGTGACCCAGGCGAACGAAGCAGCACCCCACCGGCGCGCCGGCAAATCGTGCGCTGCCTTTCGCACCACCGGAGAAGTCTCCGGGGAGCTCGACCTTCCGCCGCATGTGCTGCGATTTTGGGAATCCAAATTTCCCGAGATTAAGCCGCTCAAGCGCGGGGGTGGCCGCCGTTACTATCGGCCGGAGGACGTTGAGCTGCTGCGGCAGATCCGACAATTCCTTTATCAGGAAGGATACACGATCCGCGGGGTCCAGAAGTTGCTCCGCGAGGGTGGGCCGCGGGGCAAGGAGGCCCCGGGTCGGCCGGCCGAGAAAGACGCCCCGGCGATGCTGTTTCCGCTCGATCCGGCAGCCGATCCGCCCAGTGCTGCGGGCGCTCCCGCCCCCTCTCGGCAAGCCCTGCAAACGGCTCTGGAGGAGGTGCGGCGCGAGCTTCTGGAAATCCGGGCATTGCTCGACAAGCTCCGCGCGCAGTGATCAGCCAGAGTGAGACGTTGTGGCATGCGGCAAGTTGCAACGCTCGAAGCGTATCATTATGATCGATTTCGTCGGCAGAGGCGCCTCGGTCGGAGCGTAGCGCAGCCTGGTAGCGCATCAGCATGGGGTGCTGAGGGTCGTGAGTTCGAATCTCACCGCTCCGACCATTCCTCTCTCGTTTCCCGCCGGCTCGCCGCCGATCGAAGCATGGACGAGGAGGACGAAGGCATGAACGTTCCCCAGGCCGACCTCGAACCCTGGCAGTGGCCCGAGGAACAGTGGCGCAAACTCGTCAACCGCGTCCGTGCTGGGCGGCAATTGCGGCCGGCCGAGTGGCCAGGTGGCACGCGGTGCGCTGTCGCGCTGTCATTTGACAGTGACCACGAGACCAGTGACTTGCGCGATGGCGGCAAGTCGATCGGACGCTTGGCCTGGGGCCAATTTGGTAACCGGGTAGGCGTGCCGCGGATTCTCGACCTGCTCGACAGATACGTTGTCAAGGGCTCGTTCTACGTGCCGGCGGTGACGGCACTCCTCCACCCCGAGGAGCAGCGCCGGGTGGTGGCCGAAGGCCATGAAATCGGGATTCATGGCTGGATCCATGAGCTGAATTCGAGCCTGCCCTACGAAGCCGAACGCGACCTAATGAGGCGTTCGGCCGATACCCTCGAACAGATCGCCGGTGTGCGGCCGGTCGGCTTGCGCACCCCTTCGTGGGACTTCAGTCAGCACACCCTGCAAATCGAGAAGGAGATGGGGCTACTTTATGATTCCTCGCTGATGAGTGACGAGGATTGCTACGAACTGCTGCTCGATGGCGAGCCGGCCGGGGTCGTCGAGCTTCCGGTCGAATGGGTACGCGACGACGCGGTCTATTTCATGATGAACAGGTTTTCGGCGCTGCGGCCCTATACGCCGCCGACCGACGTGTTCGATATTTTCCGGCGCGAGTTTGATGCTGCTTATGACGAGGGCGGCATTTTCCAACTGACCATGCATCCGCACGTAATCGGCTACCGCTCGCGGATCTGGATTCTCGAGGAGATTATCCGTCACGCCAAAGCGCGCAAGGGGGTGTGGTTCGCCACCCATGCCGAGATTGTCGACTGGGCAAAGCAGCACGCAGCCTAAGACGGTGGACGAGGCGCAGGCCACGCCCACTCGGTGCGGCCATGTCGCGCTGATCGGCGCGCCGAACGCCGGCAAGTCGACGCTGCTCAACCGGCTCGTCGGGCGCAAGCTCTCGATCGTGACGCCCAAGCCGCAGACGACACGGACCCGGTTGCTCGGTATTGCGACCGAAGGTCCCACGCAAATCATCTATGTCGATACGCCGGGGATCTTTGCACCGCGGCGGCGTCTCGATCGCGCCATGGTAGCAGCGGCCTGGATAGGCGCCGAGGATGCCGACCGAACGGTGCTTCTGGTCGATGTAGCACGCGGCGTGGACCGGGACACCCGCCGGATCCTCGGCCGCCTCGCCGAGCGTGGCCGTGAATCGATCCTCGCTTTGAACAAGATCGATCTGGTTCGGCGCGACGGCTTGCTCGGCCTCGTCGACACGCTGTTGCGGGGAGGCCAGTTCGACCCGGTCTTCATGATCTCGGGGCATACCGGTGACGGAGTCGGCGATCTCAAGAGGTATCTCGCCGGCGCCCTGCCGCAAGGTCCGTGGCTGTTTCCCGAGGATCAGCTGTCGGACATGCCCGAACGGGTGATTGCGGCCGAAGTCACTCGCGAGCAGGTCTTTCTGCAGCTGCGCGACGAGCTGCCCTACGGCTCGACGGTCGAGACCGAGCGATGGGAGGACAAAAACGACGGCAGTGCACGGATCGAGCAGGTAATCTTTGTCCAACGGCCAAGCCAGCGGGCCATCGTGCTCGGCGAGGGCGGGCAGCGGATCAAGGGGATCGGCGCCCGCGCCCGCGCCGCTCTTGAGCGTATGCTCGAACGGCGCGTACACCTGTTCCTGTTCGTCAAGGTGCGCGAGAACTGGGTCGACGACCGGGAACGCTATACGGCACTCGGGCTCGATTACGACGCCTGATGCAGTGGCATGACACCGGGTTTGTCCTTGCGGCTCGCCGCCACGGCGAAAGCGCCCTGATCGTCGAGCTCTTGACGCGCGAGCATGGACGGCACTCCGGCTTGGTTCGCGGCGGGCAGTCGCCCAGGGCGCGGGCGATATTGCAGCCGGGCAACGAAGTCGCCGCGGCGTGGCGCGGACGCCTGGACGAGCACCTCGGCACGATCGGCTGCGAGCTGGTGCGGGCTCATGCCGCGCGCATTCTCGACGATGCCGGCCGGCTGGCTGGTCTGACCTCGGCGGCGGCGCTGGTTTGCACGGCGTTGCCGGAGCGCGAGCCGAATGCGGATGCGTTTGCCTCGTTCGCGCGGCTGCTCGAAGCCCTCGATTCGGCCGTCGACTGGCCGGCGCAATATGTGCGGTGGGAGCAGGACCTGCTCGGCGCGCTGGGGTTCGGCCTCGATCTCGGCCGATGCACGGTGTCGGGGGTGACGTCCGACCTTGCTTACGTGTCACCTCGCACCGGGCGCGCGGTGTCGCGGACGGCAGGTCTGCCCTATCACGACAAGCTGTTACGCTTGCCCGAGTTTCTCTGGCGCGACACACCAGCCGACGAGGCTCAACTCGTGCTTGGCATGACCCTGACGGGGTATTTCCTGGTGCATCACGTCTTCGCGCCGCAAAGCCGCCCCCTCCCGGCGGCACGCACCCGGCTAGAGGACCGGATGCGGCAGGCCGCTGTGGCGGCTAACATCGGCGCCTTAGAGATGCCGCGCTCCTCCTTCTACTCAGGGTAATCGAGACATGCCCACGACGGCCCTTTCCGGCGAGGTCCGCAATGTTGACTTCGCCGATGCACTCGGCGAGCGCTATCTCTCCTATGCGCTGTCGACGATCATGTCGCGCTCCCTGCCCGATGTGCGCGACGGGTTGAAGCCGGTGCATCGCCGGATCCTGCACGCGATGCAGCAGCTCCGCCTCGATCCCGCATCGGGCTACAAGAAATGCGCCCGGGTGGTCGGCGACGTGATCGGCAAGTTCCACCCGCACAGCGAGCTGGCGGTTTACGACGCGCTGGTGCGGCTCGCGCAAGACTTCTCGCAACGCTACCCGCTGGTCGACGGACAGGGGAATTTCGGCAATCTCGACGGCGACAATGCTGCGGCCATGCGCTACACCGAAAGCCGGCTGTCGGCGGTGGCGCAGGCGATGCTCGACGGGATCGACGAAGATACCGTCGATTTCCGTCCAACCTACGACGGCGAAGACCACGAGCCGGTCGTCCTGCCGGGCCGCTTTCCCAACCTGCTCGCGAATGGCGCCTCGGGGATCGCGGTCGGCATGGCGACCAGCATCCCGCCGCACAATGTCGGCGAGCTGTGCGCGGCGTTGTTGCACTTGATCGACAACCCGACCTGTACGGCCGGCGAGCTTAGCGGCCTTGTTCCCGGACCGGATTTCCCGACCGGCGGGGTCCTAGTCGAGCCGCCGGAAAGCATTCGCCACGCCTATGAGACCGGTCGCGGCAGCTTCCGGCTGCGGGCGCGCTGGACGACGGAGGCGCGCGGCCACGGACTCTACGAGATCATCGTCGCCGAGGTGCCGTTTCAGGTGCAGAAAGGACGGCTCGTCGAAAGGATCGCCGCTCTGCTCGAGGAGAAGAAGCTGCCGCTGCTCGCCGATGTGCGGGATGAGTCTGCCGAGGACGTCCGCCTCGTCCTCGAGCCCAAGACGCGCAACGTTGACGCCGAGCTGCTGATGGAACAGCTCTTTCGCCTGACCGAGCTCGAGGTGCGCGTGCCGCTCAACCTGAATGTGCTCGACCCGCTCGGCGTACCGCGGGTGATGAGCCTGAAGGAGGCTTTGCAGGCCTTTCTCGATCACCTCCGCATCGTGCTGCAGCGGCGTAGCCGCCATCGGCTCGCGGCGGTCGCCCGCCGCATGGAGATCCTGCACGGTCAGATCATCGTCTATATCAATCTCGACGAGGTGATCCGCATCATCCGCGAAGGCGACGACCCAAAGGCGGAGATGATCGCCCGCTGGGAACTGACCGAGGTCCAGGCGGAGGCGATCCTCAACATGCGCCTGCGCGCCTTGCGTCGCCTGGAGGAGATCGCGATCCGCAAGGAGCTAGACACCCTCGCGGCCGATGAGGCGCAGCTCACGAAGCTACTGTCGAGCGAGCGGCAACAATGGCGTGCGGTGGCCAGGGAGGTCGCCACGACTGCCGCCGAGTTCGGCGCCGGCACACCGCTCGGGCGGCGCCGCACATCGCTCGCCGCCGCTCCCGAGCCCGTCGAGATTCCAGCCGAGGCGCTGGTCGAGCGCGAGGCGGTGACGGTGCTGTGCTCGGCCAAGGGCTGGATCCGCGCGGTCAAGGGGCACAACATCTCGGTCTCCGAGCAGAAATACAAGGAAGGCGATGCCCCCCGCTTTTCGCTCGCGGCCGAGACCACCGACCGCCTGACGATCTTCGGCACCAACGGCCGCTTTTATACGATCGGGGTCGACCGGCTACCGGGCGGGCGCGGGCATGGCGAGCCGCTGCGGCTGATGATCGATCTGCCGAACGAACACGACATCGTCGCCATGTTCCCCTATAGGCGCGGTATGGAGCTGCTGGTTGCGGCGAGCGACGGGCGCGGCTTTGTCGTGGACGGCGAGGAGGCGGTGGCCCAAACTCGCGCCGGCAAGCAAGTGTTGACCCCTGGCGCGGGGGCCGTCGCGCAGACCTGCGTGCGGGCGGAGGGCGGCGACGCTGTCGCCTTGGTCGGTGACAACCGCAAGCTGCTAATCGTCAAGCTCGACGCGATCCCGCTGATGACCCGCGGCCGCGGCGTCATCCTGCAGCGTTACAACGCGGGCGGGCTCGCCGATTGCAAGGTGTTTCGTCTCGCCGACGGTCTGACGTGGCGCCAAGGCGAAAACCGCACCCGCACCGAGACCAATCTCGCCCCGTGGCTCGGCGCCCGCGGCGCCGCTGGCCGGCTGGTGCCCAGCGGCTTCCCGCGCTCAAACCGGTTCGGGACTTAGCCGCGTTTCTCACACGGTCCCCGGAGCAGCGCGTCCATTCGCCATCGCGAGACGCGGCAGCGTTCGCAGGAGCACCGCCGCTCGCAAAAGTCCGTATGCACCCCGCCTGATATCGGCCGCGCAAATTGCCGAAATACAGCGAATATTGCGTTTTCGCCCTATAACCGCCCGAATCGACCGGCATAATAGATCTATATTCCAGCTACTTAGAGAGCAAATTCGTTACTCTGCGGATCAATGGAATTTTTCACGAGATCAACGAATTAAAGCGGCCGTAACAATCGAATAACAACGGAAATTTCGCAAGCAGAGGCGTCGCGGAAGATTGTTATCGGCTCGTTGCCGATCAACCCCTCGCTCGCCTCCTATATTGGCGACAAACGCCGCTCCGAGGATACTTTTGCAAACCCTCCTGCGATGTCGTGAGGCCCCGTCCCGCCGCGGACTGCCGTCAGGAACGACTCTTCCCTGCCGGCACTTTGCCTCCAGCTCGTCGGTCGGAATGAGATTACGCGGCTCATCGTCGAATCCGTCGGAAGGCGAAGTCCCGACCGGTTTTCCGCCGATAGCGATGCGAGTGCGACGTGGCACCTACACGCAAGGTAGTCTTGCCGGATTCACGAAACCGGCGCATGCTGACCGCTAGGCTTAGCCAGCGCAGAGGGAGAAACCCATGCCCAGAATCAAGCACATCGCATTAACGACGAAGGATCCCGGAAAGACGGCGGCCTTCTACAAGGAGGCCTTCGGCTTGCAGGAGATCCGGCGCGCTCCAAACGGCGCCGTGTTCCTGACCGATGGCTACATCAATCTGGCTATCTTGAATTGGAAGACGGAGAAATCCGCCGACGTCGGCGCCAACGGACCTAACTACAGCGGCATCCATCACTTCGGCTTCGAGGTCGAGAACCTCGACGAGGCTGCAGGCAACCTGGAGCGCGCGCGAGGCGAGCGGCTCGAGGAGAAAGCGGGGCTTGACATGGAAATGGCTGCCGGCGGCCATCGCAATTTCGAGATGAAATGGGCCGGCCCCGATGGGGTGGTCATCGACATCTCTCACACCGGGTGGGAAACGAAATAGGCAAAGAGGAAGCAGCCATGGCCGATAACTTCACGATCTGTGTCGGGACGGTCGGGACCGGCGCCTGGGTCAGCCCCGACGGTGGCGAGAGCTGGAAGCAAGTGAGGGCGGGTCTGTGGGCCGAAAGCCGTATCTTCGGCTTCGCGGTCCATCCGAAGCAGCCGCGCACCGTCCTCGCTGGCGCGGATGACGGCGTCTACCAGAGCGAGGATGGCGGCGAACACTTCGAGCGCCTGAATTCGCCGATGAACGCGTTGCATGTCTGGAAGGTCGCGTACGATCCGACGGACCCGAATACGATCTTTGCAGGCACCCGACCGGCGGCACTGTACCGATCGGCCGACGGCGGGCGGCACTGGGAAAAACTACGCGCCGATATGGCCGAAGAATGCCCGAACGTGCGCATTCCGCGGGTAACCGCGCTGACTGTCGACCCGTCGGACCACCGCATCGTGTGGGCTGGTGTCGAGGTAGACGGCGTGCGGCGCAGCCGCGACGGCGGAGAAAGCTGGACGCGCATCGCGGGTGGGCTCGACGATCCCGATATCCACGACACGGCGGTCAGCAGCAATGGCACTACGACCGTGTTGACCAGCACCCCGCGAGAGATTTTCGCGAGCACCGACGGTGGCGAGAGTTGGCGCGGGTTGGGTGTCGGCAAGCATTTTCGCCTGCCCTACTGCCGCAGCCTGGCATTGAAGACCGACGACCAAAAGGTCCTTTTCGTCGCCACCGGCGACGGGGCGATCGGGAGCACCGGAGCGGTCCAGCGCTCCAAGGACGGCGGTCAGAGTTGGCAGACCCTTCCGCTGCCGGTTGAGCCCAATTCGCCGATCTGGGGCTTTGCGACCCATCCGGCGCAACCCGACCGAATCCTCGCCTGCAGCCATTACGGCGAATTGTTCGCTAGCTACAATGCTGGCGAGTCGTGGGTAAAGTTGCGCCGGGAGTTCGCCGAGACCCGTGCCCTGACCTGGACGCCGAATTAGGTCCGGCGAGTACGCACGATCGGGCTTGGCCTTAGTTTCATTTGATCGACCGATTCCGGTACGCCCTATAGGTCAGGAAAAACCCCCGCTGGGACCGCGAGCGCGGTCGCTGCGGGGGTTCCAGAAGGCATAGGGGTCGGTATGGTCACTGGGCAACCACGTCCGCGCCCCGGGGCATCGAGGTCGAATACGGCCTTGATCGCGCCGAAATCCGCATGGCCGGCCTATTTCGGCATCACCGCGCTCTTAGTTCTGATCGTCGTGGCGCTCGCCGGCGGCATCATCTGGTACAACCTGCGTAAATCGACCGAGCTCATGATCGCGACGGCCCAGCGTCAGATGGTCGAGACGGGCGAAAAAATCTCGGATCGGATCAGGCTGCTCTACGATCCCATGTACGCGATCGTCGGGATCGCTTCTCAGGCACCGAACATGAAGGCGCTGCTGACTGACGATGCTCACCTCGGGACGCCAATCCTTTTAAGGATGCTCCGCTTCTATCCCCAGATCCTCTCGCTGTATGCCGGCTTCGAGGACGGCGGTTTGTTCGGGGTGGATTACATCGGCGGCGAATCCCGTGCGCGGTTTCGTAGTTTCTTCAAAGCACCGGACAACGCCGCCTTCTGGAACAGGATCATCACACCCCGCGAGGACGGTGTGCGGATCGAGCGCTGGGTGTTTCTCGACGATGACGGGGTTGAGATTGGACACCACGACGTTGGGGCGACGGATTACGACCCACGGGCGCGTCCTTGGTATGGGCCGGCGCTTCACAGTGATCATGTAGAGATGAGCGATCTCTACATCTTCATCCAGAATAATGAGCCAGGGTTCACCTTGAGCCGCAGTTTCCACGCTGCCCCGTCCGGTGTCTTCGCGGCCGATCTTGCAGCGATGGACCTGTCGGATTTTCTGAACAAACAGCGCATCACCCCGGGGAGCCTCAGCTTCATATTCACCCGATCCGGTGAAATCGTGGCGTATCCGGACCAAAGCCGAATGGCAGCGATCCTGCCGCAGGGCGACAAAACCATGGTAACGCCGCCGCTGCCACACTTATCCGAGGTGAAGGATCCTGTCGCCGACGGGTTGTTCGCGGCATACAGGGAGAGCAACACTCCGGGAAATTTTATGTACGCCGTCGCCGGCCGGAGCTATATCGGCCGGGTCGTCGAGATCCCGGCCCGCTACGGTCGTGACCAGCTGTTGGGGATCGCCGTACCGATCGATGAGATTGAAAAGCCGGCGATCGCATTGCGCAACCAGACGCTCTTTTACTCGATCGCTTTTCTCGCCTTCACACTGCCGCTCTATGTGACCTTGATCATCTACTGGATCGACCGCAGACTCGGGCGCCGATCGGCACCGTTTCGCGCACTCGAAGATGAATAGCGTGAAAGCGTTGACGACACCCGGAAGAAGGCTGAGAGTTGGCTGACGCCATCTACGCCGTGAACGGCGGTTATTGATCACGACCAGGAGGAATCTTATGCCTGACGACCTTACGCCTGACGCCATCGGCAGAACCACAACAGCCCAACGCGGCGCGCTGAGCGGCGTGCGAGTGGTGGATCTGACCCAATTCGAGGCCGGGACGTCCTGCACCCTGACCTTGGGATGGCTCGGCGCTGAGGTGATCAAGGTCGAGGAGCCGACCAGGGGCGAGCAGGGCCGCGGAGCGTCGACCGACAAAAAGGGCGTCGATTCCCAATACTTCATGCTGCTCAACGCCAACAAGAAGAGCGTCACCGCCAATCTGAAGACCGACAAGGGGCGCGCCATTCTCCGTGGGCTGATCGAAAAGGCCGATGTCTTTGCCGAGAATTTCGCTCCCGGCGTCATCGAACGTCTCGGCTTTGGCTACGACGTTGTCCGCGAAATCAACCCCCGCATCATCTATGTCTCGGTCAAGGGCTTCGGCGACGATGGCCCCTACAAGAATTACCTCGCCTTTGACATGATTGCGCAAGCGACTGGCGGTGCCATGTCGATCACCGGCGAGCCCGACGGCCGCCCGATCAAGCCGGGTCCGACGATCGGCGACACTGGCACCGGCCTCCACGCGGCGATCGGCGTCCTTGGGGCGCTCTATCAGCGGCAGTTCACCGGCGAGGGCCAGCTGATCCGTTGTGCGATGCAGGACTGCGTGATCAATTACGGCCGCATTTCCTATGCTGCCCAATATCTGTGGGGCCATGCTGCTCCGCGCATGGGCAATCAGAGCATCATGGGCACCAATTCGCCGAGTGAGACCTATCCGTGCAAGGGCGGCGGGGCAAACGACTATTGCTATATCTATACTTCGCGTGCCAACCAAGCGCATTGGGAACGAATCTTAAAGATGATGGGACGCGAGGATCTGATCGGCGATCCGCGTTTCGACAGCCCGGAGGAGCGGTTCAAGAACCGCCATGTAGTCGACGAAATGCTCTCTAAATGGACTGTTCAGTACGACAAGATCGAGGTCATGCGGCGCCTCGGCGAGCAGGGCATTCCCGCCGGCGCGGTGATGGATACGATGGAGCTGTCGAACGATCCGGACCTCAATCGCCGCGAAATCTTTGTGACTGTAAAGCATCCGGTGCGTGGCGACTTCAAGATGCCGGGCTGGCCGGTCAAGATGAGCGCCTCAAAAGTGCCGATCACCGCTGCACCTCTGCTCGGCGCGGACACCGAGGCCGTCTACAGCAGCTTGCTCGGGCTGAGCAAGGACGAGATCGCCGCCCTGCGCGAAGAAAAAGCCATCTGAGCCGACAGCTTCCCTATCTTCCTCCCTCGCATATGGGGAGGAAGGCGGGAGAGCATCCGGGGGACCGGACAGAATGAATACAACCGGCGGCGGCCCGACAGATACCGCTCCCATACACCTCCGCTGGGAGCCGGCTCAAAGCTATCCGGATCCCGCGGTCCAGACGCTTGATCCGCGCTTCGACGCGATCAAGCCGCCGATGAACTCGGGGCTCGACCGTGTCGCGACCGGATTTCGCTGGGCCGAAGGCCCCGTGTGGTTTGGCGACGGCCGCTACCTTTTGTGGAGCGATATTCCCAACAATCGCATCATGAAATGGGAGGAAGAAACCGGCGCAGCCAGCGTGTTTCGCAAACCCTCGAATCACGCCAATGGCAACACGCGCGATCGTCAGGGGCGCCTTGTCACCTGCGAGCATGAGGGGCGGCGAGTCACCCGCACCGAATATGACGGGTCGATCACCGTCATTCTCGATCGGTTTGACGGCAAGCCGCTCAACTCGCCAAACGACGTCATCGTCAAATCCGACGGTTCGATCTGGTTCAGCGACCCGGCCTTTGGAATTCTCGGTAACTACGAGGGTGATAAAGCTGCGCCCGAACTGCCGACCAACGTGTATCGGGTCGATGGTAGGACCGGTCGAGCAACGGTCGTAGCGGGGGATATCAATTTCCCGAACGGGCTGTGCTTTTCCCCGGACGAATCCAAGCTCTACCTTGTCGAATCGCGCGCGCGGCCGACGCGTTTGATCCATGTCTATGACGTGGTCGAGGACGGCACCAAGCTCGCCAACGGCCGCGTCTTCGTCAACGCCGGGGAAGGAAGTCCGGACGGCTTTCGGTGCGATGTCGATGGCAATCTCTGGTGCGGCTGGGGCGGAAGCGAGGCGCTGAATGGCGTGGTCGTGTTCGCCCCGGACGCGACGATGATCGGCCGGATCGCCCTTCCCGAACGATGCGCCAATCTGTGTTTTGGCGGGCGCAAGCGAAACCGGCTAATGATGGCCGCCAGCCGATCGGTCTATTCTATCTATGTGAACACCCAAGGTGTAGCGGGCGGTTGAATTCGGCGCTCTGGTGCGCCCGGTGAATTTCCCTTAAGCTGCGCTGTTCAACCGTTGGAGGAACGGATGAAACGCTGTTCTTGCTTTGCTTAATGCTGACAGTTGCAGCTTGCGCCATGCCGCCACCGCCGCCGCCCCGACGCCACCGCCGGTGTACCTGGTCTTCTTTGACTGGAACAGCGCCGTTGTCGGTCCGAGCGGGAGAGAGGTCATCAAGCTGGCTGCTGACGGGTTCCGAGCCGGCGCCCCCGTAACCGTTCAAGTCACTGGGTTTACCGACACCTCGGGCTCGGCCGACTACAACCAGCGACTGTCCGTGCGGCGGGCCGATGCTGTAGCCGCCGTGCTGGTGCAGGACGGGGTGCCACATAACGCTCTCGTGGTCACCGGGCGCGGTCAGAACGATCTTCGCGTACCGACGCCGGATGGCGTCCGAGAGCCGCAAAACCGCCGCGTCGAGATCGTCGAGGGTGGTGGTCCGCCGCCGACGTTGCGATAACCTCTCTCGGACAAAAAGGGCGCCGACCGCGCCCTTTTTCATACGGGAGGAACAAAGCCCGGCCGGCTAAGCCTCCTCGTATGCTAGGCGGCGGATTTTTTCCAAATTGCGGCCTTCTATGCGGATCAGCCGGGTCGAACCGCTGCGACTGGGCGAATGGAGGTCACCTTCGTTGTAGACGTGAGCCACGCCCGGCGTGAGAGTGTATTTTCTGACCAGCCGCACCTTGCCGGGCTTGTCCTCCGCTGCCGGCTCGACCAGCGCCCAGTCGCTCATTACCGTCTCGCCGCGCGCCTGACCATAAATCGCCCAGCTCGGGCCGTGATCGTGTGGCTTGCTCTCCCTCGCGCCATGGTTGACATGGCCCAGAATGCAGAACCTGAGTTCCGGATCCTCGTAGAGGATCTTCCGCTCCGGAACGTCGTCACCGAGATGAGCGGCGACGAACGCGTCGTCCTTCAGGACCTCCTCGACCAGCGCGCAGACTTTCTTGCGGCCTGCGATCCCTGGATCGTCCGCCAGGATACGATGACATGCGTCCGAGAACTGCGCGAGAGTGTAGCCCATCGACCAACCTCCTCCTTGCCAACGTCGCGGCTTTACGCTGCTGGCAGCGAGCCTATCCTTGCGGCAAGGTTCGCACAAGATCCGGGGCGAACTACACGCTAGGCGTGGCGAGTTACACCGTAAGGGATTCCGGGCGCGATCAGAGGAGGGCGGCTCGATGGACCACAATGCCGACGCGGTTGCGCAACCAGAGGACGGCGGTGTCGAGCGCGCCCCGCAGCGCGTTGCGCGCCTGGTGTTGGCTGCGGGACTGGTCTTGCTCGGGCTATGGATCTTGCACCGATACCTCGCTGCGCTCGCCTGGGCCGCGGTATTGGCGATCGCCCTCTGGCCACTCTATCAGCGTTTGATTCGTGCGCTCGCGGGGCACGGCCAGCGGGTCTTCGCGCCGCTCATCCTGACCCTGTCGATCGGATTGGTCTTCATCGTCCCGTTCATCTATGCGGCAGTCGAGGTGGCGCGCGAGACACACGTTTTTGTTCAATATCTCGTCGATGCGCGACACAACGGGATCCCGGTGCCGGAGTGGGTGCCGCAGCTTCCCGGCATCGGCTACCCGCTCGAGGAGTGGTGGCGCAACAATTTAAGCGAGCCCAAAGCGGCCGAGGAGCTGCTGGGACGCATCTACTCGCGGGTTCCGGCGGAATCGGCTCGCGAAGTCGGTGGAGAGATCGTTCATCGGCTGATCCTCTTCGGGTTCACCTTGCTCACCCTGTTCTTCCTGTTTCGCGATGGCGCCGCTTTGAGCCGGCTGCTGATTGCACTGAGCGATCGCCTGCTGGGCGCCCAGGGCGAGCGGATCGGGCGACACATGATCCGGGCGGTGCTCGGAACCGTGAACGGCTTGGTGCTCGTGGGACTGGCTGAGGGTGTCCTGCTCGGCATCGCCTATATCCTCGCCGGTCTGCCGCATCCCGTGACGATCGCGGTACTGACCGGCGTACTCGCGGTGATCCCGTTCGGTGCGCCGGTCGTGTTCGGAGCCGCCGCGTTGTACCTGGCGGCGGCCGGCAGCACCGCCGCCGCGGCCGCGGTATTCGGTTTCGGGGTCGCAGTGGTCTTTGTCGCCGATCACTTCGTCCGGCCCGTCCTAATCGGCGGAGCGGTCCGCCTGCCGTTCCTGTGGGTTCTGCTGGGCATCCTCGGCGGATTGGAGACCTTCGGGATATTGGGACTTTTTCTCGGCCCTGCGATTATGGCCGCGCTGATCTCGCTGTGGCGGGAATGGACCGACCTCGACCCGCCAGGCATCGTCTGACCCGGTAGCCGAGTTCCCGGGATCCTCGAAATCGCGAAAAGCGTTACGGCTGGGCAACGCAATCGGAAAATGCTGCTATAGTGATCAATAGGGTTGCAGACTTGGCCTTGCCGGCATGCTGTCCTCCGCCGATAATGCAGCGGCTGCCCTGACGGTTCGCGACCCCGCTCGTCGTATGGAATGTTGGAGGATGCATGAAATACGTTTGCGAAGCTCCAGGCGGGAACACTTGGTTCCGGATCGAGACCGAAGCCGAGGCCGCCAGCGAATCCGACGGCATGCGCCACGCCGTCGAAAAGTTTTTTCGCAAGGAGCAGGAGAAGGCGACCCAGACTTTTCACCCATTATCCAAGGTTTTCTTTGAGCAGGAGATCGGTCTCAAGGCGCATATTCAGCGCGAGATGCCGTTATTCCTGACCTTGCGCGACGACGAAGGCAATCCGCTAGTCACCGCGATGCTCCCGCCGGGCGGGCAGGACGACCGCAGCTTCCGGCCGATCATCGTCGGCATGGCGAACGCCGACCCCTATGTCGACCACGCCGACGCGATCAAGGCGCTCGGCCAACATTTCGGCCTCGCCCTCGAGAGGGGGCGCTGCTACCCCTACCGCCGCGATTGAGCCGAGGCGGGGCCGCCCAGGCCCGCTCGGGGCTGAGTGGGTCGAGGGTCCTCAGGCGGTGTGGAAGACCAGCGTTCTCAGCTCGATGCTTTCGCGCGGCAGCACATCGGGCGGAGCGGTCGGGTCCTCGAAGGCTGAGTGAGCGGTAAATCGCGCCTTATCCTCAGCCGAATCGTAACACTTGATCAAGATCGCCTCGTCCACCCGCATCTCGGGCACATAGAACCAGCGGTGCGCGGGGTTGTATCTGACGCGGTAGGTCTCGCCCGTCCGATCGCGATAGACCAAGTCGGAGGGGACGAAGTCCGTAAAGGCGACGCTGGCCGCGTCGCAGACGGCGAGCGGCGCGTCACGCAGCGGCCCGCGGATCGGCCGCCACACATTGACGATTTCGAACCGATGGCGGAGCAGCTTGTCGGCCTCCCCGCCCATCAGGTCGCGGACCCGTTGCGGACCGGATTTCACCGTGTAGTCGTTGTGAACGCTGGCGACCGGCTGGCGAGGGGTTCCCGGCGCTCGATCGACGCCACCCCGGACGCGGCAGCGGATCGTGTGGTCGAATACCAGCACCCGATTGGCGCCGGTCACCTCCGCGACGAGGCGCTCGGCTTCGGGATAATAGACGCGGCGCAATTCGTCCTCGTCGTAGAAGTCCTTGACCGCGCTGCGATGCTCGACAACGGCTAGGCCCTCGCCATCGAGCGACAGGCGGCCGGCAACCGGGCGGGCGTCATAGATCGTCATCCGATGCGGATCGGGAACACCGGTCGAGCGCGGCACGCCGGGCGGCGGGTCGTAGGCGAGGTTCATCGGCTTTTCCGCCATCGGCGCCAGATAATTGAGGATGCCCTCGACACGCGGGAGGCGCTCGATCACGTCACCGGAGAGGCTCATGGTTTGTTCCGCTGCGATTGGAGGGGCGGTAGGGCACTATACCGCACGCTCCGGTGCCATGGCGAGGCGGGGGAGAAGCGAACTGAGCAAGCCCTGCGGCCATCAGGCCGACGAGATGCGCCGGCTAATCCGGGAGGAGCGGGCGCCTGTCGTGAAGCCGCCCGTCGAGGTGTTGCCGACCGAGGCCCTGACCGGCTCCCAGATGCGCGCGATCTTCATCTCGACCGCGCTGGCGCTGCCCGCCTCGGTGGCGCTGCTCGGGGGGCTGGTGTGGTGGCGGCGGGCGTGACGGCGTGGGGGTGGCCGATTTCCCCGACGCTCGCGGCCGGGTTTCGAATGAAGCGATAAATTCCCGAAAAATCAAGCCCGCCCATGCCCTCGTCGACGAACAGCTGGTAGAGATCGGCGGCCACCGAACCAAGCGGTGTTGCTGCGGCACTCGCCCCGGCTGCCTGCTGCGCCAGCCGGAGGTCCTTCAGCATCATCGCGGCGGTGAAGCCTGCTACATAATCACGATTGGCCGGCGATGCCGGAACCGGCCCGGGCACCGGGCAATAGCTCGTCAGCGCCCAACATTGGCCCGAGGATCTGGCGCTGATGTCAAACAATGTCTGAGCCGCGAGCCCGAGCCGCTCGGCGAGCGAGAAGGCCTCGCATACCGCGATCATCGAAGCGCCGAGGATCATGTTGTTGCAGATCTTTGCCGCCTGGCCGTTGCCCGACGGCCCGGCGTAGACGATCGTCCGTCCCATCGCCGACAAAATCGGCCGGCCACGCTCAAACGCCTCGACATTGCCCCCCACCATGATGGTCAGGCTCGCCGTTTCTGCTCCGACTACGCCGCCCGAAACGGGCGCGTCGAGCATGTCGAACCGGGCATCGGCCGCGGCTGCGGCGACGGCGCGCGCGGTCTCGACATCGATCGTCGAGCAGTCGATCAACAGAGCGCCCTTGCGGGCACGCGCGAGCACCCCGCCGTCCCCGAGATAGACCGAGCGCACGTCGGGACCAGCAGGCAACATCGTGATCACGATCTCGCCCGCCGCTGCGGCATCGGCCGCTGACGCCGCGGCCCGGCCGCCATTCGTAGCCAGCGCCTCGGCCCTCCCCGTGAGGAGATCGAAGCCGGTCACCTGTTGCCCGGCCTTGACGAGATTGGCCGCCATCGGCGCTCCCATATTCCCGAGACCGATAAAGCCGATCGTCGCCATCTCGTACCTTCCTCTGTTCCCGCGCCTCAGGCGAAGCGGAGCTCGCGATCGCCGATCGGCGCGAAATAGGATTCGACGCTGATGTCGCTCACTTCGACTAGTGTCGCCGGCCGCCAACGCGGGTCCTGGTCCTTGTCGATCAGCATCGCGCGCACACCTTCGTAAAAGTCGTGCGCCGCCATCACATGCTGCGTTAGGCGGTATTCAAGGGCCAGTGCAGCTTCGAGATCATAATCGCGCCCGATCATGAGCTGGCGCAGCGTGATCTTGAGACTTGTCGGTGACCTTGTCAGCAGACCCGCCCGTGTCTCCGCGGCCCAGCCGGCATGGGCCCCCTCCGCTGTCGCCTCTGCGGCGAGAGCGTCGAAAATCTCCTCGACGCTGCCGCCGGCAAAGCACCGGTCGATCGCCGGCCGCATTGCGGCAAGCGGGGCCAGGCCGGGATCCTTGACGAAGCGGGTGAGCACCGCATCGATCGGGTCGCGCTCTCCTCCCGCCTCCCAGACAACCCGGCCGAATTCGTCGACTAGCTCGGTGACCCGGTCACACGGCACAAAGTGAGTGGCAAAGCCGCAATAGAGCGTGTCGGCCGCCCCCAAACGGGCGCCCGTCAAGCCGAGATAACGGCCGACGTGCCCGGGGCAGCAGTTCAGAAATCGCGTCGCCCCGACATCGGGAAACAGACCGATCGCGGTCTCGGGCATCGCGAAGAGCGTTCGCTCGGTGGCGATGCGATAGGCACCGTTGACAGAAATCCCGGCGCCGCCGCCCATCGTGATCCCGTCGATAATCGCTATGTAGGGCTTGGGAAAATGGTGGATGACGCGGATCAGCTCGTACTCTTCGCGAAAGAACACGGCCGGCAGATCGGGATCGCCCTTGATCCCCCGCCCGGCCTCGTAGACGGCTCGCACGTCGCCGCCGGCGCAGAAGGCGCGCTCGCCGGCGCCGCGCACGACCACGCCATGCACCGACGGATCCGCGGCCCAGGCGCGTAATGCGGGAGCGAAGCGGCGGTAGTTGTCGAGGGTCAGCGCATTGAGCGCCTTTGGCCGGTTGATCACGAGGGTCGCGAGGCCACCCTCGCGGCCGAGCCGGATCTCCTCACTGCCGCTCATCGCATCACGAACCGAGTAGGCGGCGGGCGATGATCACTCGCATGATCTCGTTGGTGCCTTCGAGGATCTGGTGGACGCGCACGTCGCGCAGATAGCGCTCGATCGGAAAATCCTTGAGGTAACCATAGCCGCCAAAGAGCTGCAGCGCCTGGTTGCAGATGTGGAACCCGGCATCGGTGGCCAAGCGCTTGGCCATCGCGCAGTGCATCGTCGCCTGCGCATCGCCCCGATCGAGGCTCGCAGCACCGCGCTGCACCATCAACCGCGCCGCGTCGAGCTCAGTCGCCATATCGGCGAGCCTGAACTGCAATGCCTGGAAATCGGCGAGCGGCTGGCCGAACTGACGGCGTTCGAGCAAATGGTCGTGCGCCGCCTCCAGGCAGGCACGGGCGCCGCCGAGCGAGCAGGCCGAGATGTTGAGGCGCCCGCCGTCGAGCCCCATCATGGCGATCTTGAAGCCGTCGCCTTCAGCGCCGAGCCGATTGGCGGCCGGGACGCGGCAATCCTCGAAGATCACCATCGCCGTCGGCTGGGTGTTCCAGCCGAGCTTTTTCTCCTGCTTGCCGAACGACAAGCCTGGCATACCCTTCTCGACGACGAGGCAGGAGATCCCGTTTGGCCCTGCCACGCCGGTCCGCACCATCGTCACGTAGATGTCGCTGACTCCACCGCCCGAGATGAAGGCCTTCGTCCCGTTCACCACGTAATCCTCGCCGTCGCGCAATGCGCGGGTGGCGAGGGCCGCCGCATCCGAGCCGCTGCCCGGCTCGGTCAGGCAATAGCTGGCGAGATGCGCCATGCTCGTCAGCTGGGGCAGTAACCGTGCGCGCTGATCACGCGCCCCGAAGCGGTCGATCATCCACGCAACCATGTTGTGGATCGTCAGATAGGCGGCGGTCGACACGCAGGCCGCGGCGAGCTCTTCGAAAATGATTGTCGCGTCGACCCGGCCGAGCCCGCTGCCGCCGAACTCCTCACCGACATAGATGCCGCTAAAGCCGAGCGCCGCCGCCCGCCGCAGCGCGTCGATGGGAAATTCGGCGCGCGCGTCCCACCCTGCGGCTTGCGGCAGCCATTCATCGCGGGCGAATGCTCGCGCGGTCTCCTGGAACGCCCGCTGCTCGTCCGAAAGCTCGAAATCCATGACACGGATATGGGGGCTGAGCCCGGAAACGACGACCGCCCGCAACTTGCGCTGCGGGCGGTCTCTGTCGGCCGTCGATAACAGTTACGCGTGGGCGTGGTAATAGGTGTTGCGCAGCACCCGGCCCGGCAATGCCCCGGTGTGCTTGCCGTTGTCCATCAGCACCGCGCCGTTGACGATCGTCGCCATGATACCGGCCGCCGGCTCCTTCACGCGCCAGCCGCCCGCCGGGAAGTCGTGGACGACGCTTTCCGGCAGCGGACGAACGGTGTCGGGATCGAAGATCACGATATCGGCCGCCATGCCCGGGCGCAGCAGCCCGCGGTCGTAGAGGCCGAGCGCGGAAGCGGAATCGAAGGTCAGTCGCCGCACCGCATGCTCCAATGTCATGACCTGCTTCTCGCGCACCCACTCGCTGAGAAGGCGCGTGCTGTAGCCGTAGCCGCCGTGAAACTGGACATGTGCCCCGCCATCCGACAGCCCGACGATGGCGTTCGGATAGGTCAGGATCTTGGCCATCGCTTCGTCGTCGACATTGTTCTCGGCCATCATGAAGCCGGTGTCCAAATTCTCCTCGACGACGAGATCGAGGAAGGCGTCGATGATCCCCTTGCCCTGCTCGTCGGCGATCTGGTGGATCGTCTTGCCTTTGAGGCTCTGGTTCTTCTCGAGCGCCGGGGTCTCGACCCACATGTAATCGTACCATTTGCGGGAGTACCCGGCGGCCGGGACCTCGACCTTGAACTCGACGACCTCGTCGTGCAGCTTCTGCCGGATCGCCGGATCGGCGTATGCCCGCAATTTCTCCTCGTCCGACGACAGCAGGATCGGGTGCCAAGTCGGCGCGCCTCGGAAGGTCTGGCAATTCCGCATCGTGAAGCTCTGCGTCGTGCGGTTCGGGCTGCACAGCGGATAGGCGCGAATCCCGGCCTTCGAGGTCTCCTCGACGCGCGCCATGTGCTTTTTCCACAGATCGGGCTCGCGCACCGTCTGCCCGAGATTGTTGTAGATCACGGTGCGGCCGGTCGCCTCCGAGAGGCGGGCCATCAAGCCGTCCTTGAGCTCTGCCGCGCGGCCGCCGCCCGATTGGATGATCCCGGTGCCGAGCTCGCGCAGTACGTCGCCGAGAGCGAAGATCTCCTTCTCGTCGGCCCACAATGCCGGGATATGCACACCCTGCGGGTCGTAATGACCCTTGTTGCGCGACACCGAGAGCCCGAGGGCCCCGGCCTTGATGCCGTCGCGCACAACATCCTGCATCGCCCGAATCTCGTCGTCGGTCGCTGTGCGCTTCTGGCAGTCGTCGCCCATCACGTAGTAGCGCACCGCCGAATGGCCGATCAGATTGCCGACATTGACCCCGAGGTGCTGGTCGAGCCGCTCCATGTACTGCGGGATCGTCTCCCAGTCGACCTCGACGGTGTTGAGCACCTCCATCGGGATCGCTTCGACATAGGACAGGAACTCGGCGACCCGCTTCTCGGTGCCGCGGCGGACCGGAGCCAAAGCCAGCGAGCAGTTCCCGAACATAACCGTAGTGCAGCCATGGTCGGGCGAAAACGAGCACAGCGGGTCCCAGGTGACCTGCGCGTCGTAATGGCAGTGGTTGTCGACAAAGCCGGGTGCTACGACCCGCCCCTCGGCGTCGATCGTGCGGTTCGCCGGGCCGCTCAGCTTGCCGAGCTCGACGATCTTGCCGGCCTTGACCCCGACATCACCCCGGAAGGCCGGCATGCCCGAGCCGTCGACGATGAGGCCATTCTTGATCAGCAGGTCATACGCCATCGTTTTCCCTTTCTTCGCTCACGTCAGGACATTCGCTTCCTCGATGAAACAGTAGCACGGCGACCGCGCCTCTCCGATGCAAAATGTGCCTGGCTGCCCAGCCTTCAGTAGGACAACTCACACATCGTCGGCGAGGAGCGTGCCGGCCGCGGATCACAGAACTCTCTAGATTCCCGGTTTGCACGGGAAAATTCCCGGAAAAAATCGAATTCGCGCTGGAAATCAGCCTAGACGCGGCGCCATAACATCCGCCCTATCAGATACTTACGATACCCGCGAGCCTGATTTCCGTAGGGCCTAACCGGGAATTTGTCGCGGCCAAAATACCCGGTTAATACCGGTAACCGGGAAATAACCGGGAAATAACCGGGTAATACGTCCAAATCGATATTTCCTGTCCGCGATGGTCCCGGTTTCGGCGGCCAAGGCACACCGTGCCGACCATTATCGCGATCTTGCGCCAACGAGCGCGTTCGGCGAGCCGAGCCCGCTTCGTGTCAGCATGGTAAACGACAATTTTGGTGCGAGGATGGCGGGGTAAAGCGGCGTGTCACCCGATTTCTCTTATGGTTGCGCGGGGTGCGCTCGCTCTGAGGATCTCAAACTAAGATTGATTCGTTACACCGTACTACGCGCGGCGGGCAATCGTGAGGCCGCCTAGCTGCCGGCGCCGCGAACGTGGCCGAGCGGGCCGTCAAACTCTCCCGGCTCGCGGACATCGAGGATCTGAACCGAAAGTCCGCGGGCGCACCGATCGGTACATGGCACCGGGGTCACCCTCCAGGAAATCGGTCCACCTGCTGCCCCTGGACAGGAGGCAATCGTCGGTGAACGCCATGCTGCGATCGTCGAGCACATAGGTCAGGCTCGGGAAGTCCACCTCGGGTGGAGTGCCGGTGCCGACCAGACTATGCTCCACAGCATGTTGCGCTATTCACCGATACCGATGCATCCTCACAAGCTTTTCGTCGTCGGGTCGGGCTCGATCAGACGATTTACACCTCGGATCGGGAAAGAAGGGGCTCGACCTTTCAGCAAGATAGGGGCCGACGAATATGAACCCGAATTGCCTAACGGTTTTGTTTATTATGTCTGGTCTGTTGGTTATCACTGCCGAGAGTGCTGGAACAACTGAGGCAACGCAGCCCTATGCTCCACGCAGCCTATTTGCGGTCAATGAGTCCTCAAAGGATCGAGGATCTATCTCGGTCTACGATATTGATGCGGGGCATCGGCTCATCAAAAATGTTCAGACGGTTCCCGGCGTCGGCGATGTCAGAGGAGTGGCCGTCAGCGTTGCCGCCGGGAGGGTCTACGTTGCCTACCGGGATTTTTCCGGCACCGGAATGGTTTATTGCTTAAATATTTATAGCGATGCGATCCTCTGGAATAGAGCGGTCAGTCCTGGTGTCGATCGGCTGGCGATCAATCCGGACGGGCAGTTACTCTACGTTCCGACGTGGGAGGGCGGCTCGGCCAACTACATCAACGTGCTGGATGCCAACACTGGCGATGTTGTTCGAAAGGTGTATTTCTCCAATCGATCACACGACACGCAGTACCCGTTATCTGGGCCGATTTTCCAAGAGACGAAGGCCGAGGACGGAAGCGGCAATTACCTGTATTTGATCGATCCGAGCAGCTACGCAGTATCACGCGTCGGACCTTATTCGGGAATCCTCGGACCTTACGCCGTCGACAGCACAAGCAGCTACGCCGTAAACAATGTGAGAGACCTCTGGGGTATGCAGATCGCCAACCTCAAGACGGGTCAGATCATCACCGTAAGTATTTCGAATCACCCGCCCGGCGATGCTGGACTGTTGCACGGAATTGGCTGGACCCCTGACCAAACAGAGGTTTGGGAAAATAGCAGCGCGACTGATCCGCACGTCTATGTCTGGGATATGCTTAATCCGGCGGCTCCGGTTTTAAAGGATAAGTTGGTGTTGAGAAGCGGTCGGGGATCGCACTGGCTGACCTTCGATATAAAAGGAGATTATGGTTATGTCGCACCCATCAAAAATAGCGACGATGGAACCGAAATCTTTAATGCGCGTACACATACGTCTGTCGGCGTGATCGGCGCATCGGAAGATATGCTTGAGATAGACTTCGCAGACGGAAAGATTAGCCAAGCGGGTGATCAATATGGGATTGGGCGACGATGAGCCCCTGTGCGACAGCGCGGTGTCCATTAGGCGGGCCTTGGGAAAACCTGTAATTTCCCACGCGGCGCGTCTCGGAATCCCTCCGTCCCCGATTGAGCATTCATACTAAGTTAAGACGGGTCGGTCGGCAGGAAGCGGGCCGGCAGGCTAACCTCCTCGGCGTGCTGGTCTGCTCCCCGACCCTAAGCAACCTCCAGACAGCCCTCGGGCTGGCGGCCGCGGAGGCTCTCGTCTGCTTGGTACCGGCATCGGTCGAGCGCTCGCGCCGCGACAATGTGGGTACCGGCCGCTCGACAAGGAGACGGCGGTCTCGCCGATCATCATGAGCAGCCGCAAGGGCGACAAGTCTCCGGAGATCGCACTGATCCTCAGGCTGATCCGCGAGATGTACCGCAAGGAGGGGACGCGTTCGGGGTCTGAAAATCAGTGAGGGTCAGATCGAATATTCGGCGACGTATTCCAAGGCGCGGCCGCCTTCGACGGCATGGCCTTCGGCGCGCCAGCGCAGCATCCCGCCGGCGAGATTGGCGACATCGCCAAACCCGGCCTCGCGCAGGAGCACGGTGGCTTGCGCCGAGCGGCTGCCGGCGCGGCACACCGCGACGATCGGGCGGTCGCGCGCGAGCTCGCCGGCGCGCTCGGCAAGCTCCCCCAGCGGGATCAACCGTGCGCCGCGAATGTGTCCGAGCGGTCCCTCGAACTCGCCGGGCTCGCGCACGTCGAGGATCTGAACCCGCCGGGCATGCTCTTCGAGGCCGTGCGGATCGATCTCCCAGATGCCGGCAAAGGTGTATTTCAGCGGCGCCCAGCTCGGGTCCGCCGCGACATCCGGGTCGGTCTCCGGCCGGCCGCATTTGAGGTTGGCCGGTACCGCGACATCCATCTTCTTGGGATGCGCCAGCCGTAGGTTCCTCATGTAGCCGGTGAAATCGGCTTCCCCGATCTCTCCGCCGAGACGCGGATTGAACCGGCGTTCCTCGCCGACGCTGGTGACCGTCAGACCGCGGTAATCGTGGGCGGGGTACAGCAGACAGGAATCGGGGAGGCTGAAGAGCTGCTGGTGCACCGAGCGATACATCGCACCCGGATCGCCCTCCTGGAAGTCGGTCCGCCCGCTGCCTCTGACCATCAGGCAATCGCCGGTGAACGCCATGCTGCGATCGTCGAGGACGTAGGTGAGGCAGCCGCTCGTATGGCCGGGTGTCGCCCGCACCTGCAGGTTGCGCTCGCCGAAGGCGACAGTGTCGTCGGGCACCAGATAGCGGTCGGCACCTTTGGCGCCGCTGGTCGCCGAGAGGGCGATCCGGCAGCCGGTCCGCCGCTTCAGCATCCAGGCCCCAGTGACATGGTCGGCATGGATGTGAGTTTCGAGCGAATAGTTGAGGCGCAGACCGAGCTCCTCGATCAGCGCCGCGTCGCGGCGCACCTGCTCGAACACCGGATCGATAATCACCGCGGCACCGCTGCGGCCGTCGGCGAGCAGGTAGGTGTAGGTGGAGGACGCCGGATCGAACAATTGCCGAAAAACCAACACTATGAGCTCCCGCGATGCGCTGCGACCAAGGGGCGGCTATGGTACTGCCGCCTGGTAAAAAAAGGGAGACAGATCGCCATGACGGACATCGTCGTCACCCCGCTCAGGCCGCAGGACCGGGCTCGCTGGACCGAGCTCTGGCGCGGCTATCTCGACTTTTACGAGACCGAGCTGCCGCCGGAGATTTACGACCATACTTGGCAACGCCTGACCGCCGCGGAGGGCCCGATCCGCGGACTGGGAGCGCGCCTCGGCGGTACCACCGCGCGGCTAGTCGGGATCACCCACTATCTCTTCCACGCCCATGCTTGGATGACCCGCGAGGTCTGCTACCTGCAGGATCTGTTCGTCGACTCGACTGCCCGCCGCCACGGTTGCGGCGGCAAACTGATCGAAGCGGTTGCCGCGATCGCGCGCGAGCGCGGCTGCGCCAGGCTCTACTGGACGACGAAGGAGGACAATGCCACGGCGCGGTCGCTCTACGACCGGATAGCTCGGTTCAACGGCTTCATCCGCTACGATTACGCGCTCGATTGACGGGTCTCGCGATCGACCTGCGCGGTTTGACCCGGACGAGGGCAAATCGGTAGAAGGGTTTCTCCAAAGGGTAGATATATAGGGATCGCTATGGGCCTCAATATCAAGAGCGAGGAGACCCACAGGCCCCCTCTGTTCCCGAGCCAGGCACCTTACCGCTAATGGCGTCCGGCATCGGCCTGTGGGCTCGTGCTCCGTTTCTGGCTGCTTGCCGGCAACCCAGCCGCATGACACCCTGGGAGCTTGAATAGCTGGATTCATCAAGCCATTTTAGTCGGATGAAGAAAGCCAGTATTACCGAGGCCAAGAACAACCTCAGCGCCTTGATCGACGGTCTGAAAGGCGGTTCCCCGGTGCTCATTATCGACCGTGGACGCCCCGTGGCACGCCTCGAACCCGTAACCGGGGACCTAGAAGGCGAGCACGACGGAAGACTGTTGCGGCTTGTCCGTGACGGTGTCGTTACGCCGCGCCGTGCCGCGCCGCCGCGGGCGCTGTTTAGTGATCAGCCACCGCGCGCCAAGGCAGGTTCGTCGGCTGTCGAGGCGCTCCTGGAAGAGCGCCGGGAAGGCCGGTGAGATTTTGGGACGCCTCAGCGATCGTGCCGCTGCTGGTCGCTGAGGCTTCGACGCCGCGCCTGCAGGCATTGGCGGCAAGCGATCCGGACATGCTGGTGTGGTGGGGTTCGCGTTTGGAATGCGTCTCGGCCCTCGCGCGCCTCGAACGCGAAGCGGCACTCGACCCGCAAGGGGTTATGCTGTCGATAGAGCGGCTCAGGCAACTGGCGGCCGGGTGGCACGAGGTCGACCCGATGGATATCGTCCGTGAGACCGCGACACGGCTTCTCCGGGTGCACCCGCTGAGAGCCGCCGATGCATTGCAGCTCGCGGCAGCCTTCATCGCCGCGGAGCAACGTCCGGCATCGTTGGAAATGATCACGCTCGACGATCGCCTCGCCAACGCTGCGCGGAAGGAAGGCTTTGCCGTGATCGATATTACCGCAGACTGAAAGGCTTCTCCGCTCTACGCTGCACGCGTTGTCAGGCAACGTTACGAGGCTTATTTTCGCGACATCCGCGGCTTCGGCCGCCCTCTCTTCCGGGAGTGATCCCGTGACTACATTTCTGCCGCCGCTTGCTCCCTACCCGCAGACGCGCCTGCGGCGCAACCGTCGCGATGCGTGGTCGCGCAAGCTCGTCGCCGAAAGCGTGCTGACCGCGGGCGACCTGATCTGGCCGGTCTTCGTCCACGATGAAGGCCATAAGAAGCCGGTCCCGTCGATGCCGGGGGTCTTCCGGCTGCCGATCGCCGCACTCGTCGATGCCGCTGGCGAGGCGGCCGAGCTCGGCATTCCGACCGTCGCGGTTTTCCCGGCGGTGCCGGCCCATCTGAAGGATGCCGAAGGCAGCGAGGCGCTGAGCCCCGGCAATCTCGTCTGCCTGGCCGTGGCGGCGCTGAAGAAAGCTGTACCGGATCTCGGCGTGCTGTGCGACGTGGCGCTCGACCCGTTCACCTCGCACGGCCATGACGGCGTCATTCGTAACGGTTATGTCGCCAATGACGAGACCGTCGAGATCCTTCGGCGCCAGGCCGTGGTGCAGGCTGAGGCCGGCTGCGACATCATCGCACCCTCCGACATGATGGACGGGCGGGTCGGTGCGGTGCGCGAGGCGCTCGATAGGGCCGGGTTCCAGCATGTCCGTATCATGTCTTATGCGGCGAAATACGCTTCGGCCTTTTACGGGCCGTTTCGCGATGCGATCGGCTCGAAAACCGCCCTCGGCAGCGCCGACAAGCGCACTTATCAGATGGACCCGGCGAACGGCGACGAGGCGCTGCGCGAGGTGGCTCTCGATTTGCAGGAGGGCGCTGATATGGTCATGGTCAAACCCGGCATGCCCTATCTCGACGTTGTCCGCCGCGTCAAAGAGGCATTCCGCGTACCGACTTATGCCTATCAGGTCAGCGGCGAATACGCGATGCTGCACGCCGCTGCGCAAAACGGCTGGCTCGACGGCGAACGAGCGGTGATGGAGAGTCTGATCGGCTTCAAGCGCGCGGGTGCCGACGGTGTGCTGACTTATTCCGCGGTCGACGCCGCCCGCCGGTTGAAAAAAGGTTGAATAGATTAGGCAGACAGGAGGCTCGAATGGGTGACGACAATTGGGACCGCCGGAATCTCACGCGTCGGCGGTTGCTTCGGACGGCTACGGCGACCAGCGCCGTCGGGCTCGGCGCGGCGGTATTGCCGGGGCCTTGGCGGGCCGCGTTTGGCGAAGCCAAGCCCTACAAGCTCGGCACCGTGCAACCGCTGACCGGGCTCGCCGCTTATGGCGGCAAGAGCTCCCTCGTCGGGGTGCAGATGGCGGTCGACCGCATCAACAAGGCGGGTGGGATTCTCGGCCGCCCGGTCGAGCTGGTCGTCGGCGACGACGAGTCGAAACCCGATGTCGGCCGCCGCGCCGTCGAGAAGCTCGCCACCGAGGACGGGATCGACTTCCATGTCGGCGGATTTCTGTCGAACATCTGCCTTGCCTGCACGCCGGTCTGGGAGGAGCACAAGATCGTCAACATGATCGGCGTCTGCCTCGATACGACGCTGACCACCAGCAAGTGCAGCCGCTACACGTTTCGCACCTTTGATTTCGCGCCGGCGCAAGCGAAGGCATTCGCCCCCTATCTGGTGCATCAGATCGGCAAGAAATGGCACATCCTCTACGCCGACTATTCCTGGGGCCAGTCGACCCGCGACGCCTACACCGCCGAGATCAAGCAGAATGGCGGCGAGGTCGTCGGTAGCACCGGCATCCCGCTCGGCACCGCCGACACGACATCGTTCCTGTCGAAGATCGGCGGCGATTTCGACGGGCTGTTCCTAATCTTTTTCGGCAGCGATGCGATCAACGTCGTCAACCAGGGCTATGACCTCGGCCTAACCAAGAAATACAAATTCGCCGGTGACGGCGCCGTCGCCACCTCTACCCAGCTGCCGGGGATGGGCAAGAAGATCGAGGGGTTTGTCGGTATCGACCGCTATCTGCCGATATTCGACGAGCTGCTCGAAACGCCTTACCTGCACGGCTTCTTCGACGATGCGATCGCCCGGCTAAAAAAGATCGACCCGACGGGACCGCTTCCCGACCGCTATATCCAATCGAATTTCGAGGCGGTCAACGCGCTGAAGCTCGGCATCGAAAAATCAGGATTTCAGGGCCGCGCCGATACGCCCAAGCTGGTGGCGGCGCTCGAAGGGCTGACGATCAAAGAAGGCCCGGATTTCCCGACCGGCGACAAGGTGCTGCGCAAGGAAGATCATCAGGCGTTCACGCGCGAACTGATCTTCATCGTCAAAGACGGCACCTATCACCTTCAACAGACTGTCCCATGGGAGCAGACGCTGGTGCCGCCGGCCTGCAAATTGCCTGCCGCCTGAGTGAGCGCGGAACGTTTGCCGGGTGTTGCTGCACCAATCCTGCGTACCGACGATCTGACCGTCCGCTTTGGCGGGCTGACCGCCCTCAACCAGGTCAATTTCGCGGTCCGGCGCGACGAGATCCGCGCGATCATCGGCCCAAACGGCGCTGGCAAGAGCACGTTCTTCAACTGCCTGACCGGCGTCCTGCGCCCGTCGTCCGGGCATATCCTGTTCAATGGCGCGGAGATCACCGGGCTTTCTCCCGACCGGATCTCGCACCGGGGCATCGCCCGATCTTACCAGATCACCAACATCCTCCCCAACGCAACCGCACTCGAAAATGTCCGGATTGCGGCTCAGTCGCGCCGCCACAGCTGGAGCCTGCTGGCCCATCACCGCGCCTATCGCGACATCATCGAGAAGGCGGAAACGGTATTGGCGGCCGTCGGTCTCTTGAACAAGGCCAACGAGCTGGCCGCCAACCTCTCGCACGGTGAGCAGCGCAATCTCGAAATCGGCATCGCCTTGGCGACCGAACCGCAGCTCTTGTGTCTCGACGAGCCCACCGCCGGCATGAGTGCAGCCGAGACCCATGACACGATGGGCTTGGTGCGCTCGATCGCCAAGGACCTGACGATCGTGATCGTCGAACACGACATGCAAGTCGTCATGGAACTGGCGCAAAGCATCACCGTGCTGCACTACGGCGAGATCCTGGCCGAGGGAACCCCGGCGGAGATCCAGCAGAACCCCAGGGTGCTCGAGGTCTATCTGAAGACATGAGCCTCGTCCCGGCGGCGCCTCTGCTCGAGGTCGAAGAAATCCACACCTATTACGGCAAGAGCCACATTCTGGACGGCGTGTCGCTCGAAGTCGGCAGCGGCGAGGTGGTGGGCCTCCTCGGGCGCAATGGGGTCGGGAAGAGCACGACATTGAAGGCGGTGGCTAGTCTCGTCCATCCGAGCCGTGGCGAGGTGCGGTTCGAAGGCCGGCCGATCACGCGCTTGCCGGCCCATCGGGTGGCACGTCTCGGGATCGGCTATGTTCCCGAAGACCGTCGCATCTTCCCGCTGTTGACGGTGACCGAGAACTTACGCACCGGGCTCGACCGCCACGGCGTGACGGCGGCGAGAAAGAAGGAGCTGCTGGACAAGGTCTACGCTTATTTCCCGGTGCTCGCCGAGCGGCGCGGTCAAGCCGGCGGCACGCTCTCGGGCGGCGAGCAGCAAATGCTCGCGATCGCCCGCGCGATGATGCTCGAGCCCAAGATAATCCTGTTGGACGAGCCGACCGAAGGCTTGATGCCGCGCATGGTCTCGCAGATCCGCGAAATCATCGATGTGTTGCATCGCGAGCATGTGGCCGTGCTGCTGGTAGAACAGAACGTCCCGCTGACATTAGAGGCGTCTCACCGGATCTACATTCTGGAGAAGGGCGTCGTGCGGCATCACGCTCCGGCCGCCGAGCTGCAAGCCGACGATGCGGTCATTCACCGGTACCTGGGCGTGTAGTGTGGAATTCCTTCAGACCATTCCGTTCGACCAGCTGTTGATCCAGACCATCAACGGCATCGTCACCGGCATGATCCTGGCGCTGGTGGCATCCGGACTGACCCTGATCTTCGGCATCATGGACGTCGTCAATTTCGCCCATGGCGAGTTGTTTATGCTGGGCGCCTATTTCGGCGTGATCGTGCTTGCCGCCACCGGCGACTTTTGGCTAGCACTCGTCGCATCCAGCCTGATCGTCGCGCTGCTCGGTGCTGCAATCTACTTGACGACATTACGCCCGCTCTTGGGTCGCGACCCGCTGACGACTTTGCTCTCTACCTTTGGGGTCTCGCTCGTATTGCAGAACTACGCGCTGTGGCAGTTCGGGCCGGTCGCGCGCAAAATCCAGGAGCCGTTCACTGGACAGTTCACCCTCTTCTATCTCGACTATCCTTGGTATCGGCTGGTGATCGCGCTGCTATCGGCGGCGATCATCGGCGCGCTCTGGCTGTTCCTCAAATTCGGCACCTTCGGCATCTGGATCCGCGCGACAACGCAGGACCGCGTGATGGCCCAGGCGATGGGCATCCCGGTGCCTTGGGTGCTTACAGTGGTTTTCGCCATCGGTGCCGGAATGGCCGGCGCCAGTGGTGTCCTGTTCGGCCCGTTGGTCGGGGTCAACCATGCGATGGGGCTCGACTGGATCTTGAAGACGCTGATCGTCGTCGTAGTCGGTGGCATGGGCAACCTCGCCGGCTCGATCGCCGCGGCGATCTTCATCTCGCTATTGGAGGCATACGCCTCGCTGTGGGTGAGCCCGGCCCAGGCCATCATCGTCTCGTTCGTCGTGCTGATCCTGACCTTGCTGTTCCGGCCGACCGGGCTCTTCGCCTCGACGCCGAGATGAGGGCTCGCCATGCCGTCGTCTATTGGACGGGGTTCGGTATCACCTTGGCACTATTGATCGCGGCACCGCTGGTATTGCCGGAGTTCTGGCGCCGCTTTCTGACCGAGATCCTGATCTGGGGCCTATTGGCGATGTCGTCGGACATCCTGATCGGCTACACCGGCATGGTGTCGTTCGGCCATTCCGCGTTCTTCGGTCTCGGCATGTACGGTGCCGCGGCCGCGTTGCTGTCGGTGCAGCCGCCCAATTTGGGGCTGGCACTGCTCTATGGGCTGGTTGGCGCCGCCGTGGTCGCCGGGTTCGTGGCCTATTTCTCGACCCGTCTGCGCGACATCTATTTCGCGATCACGACACTGATCTTCTCGCAGATCTTCTATGTGATCATCTTCACCTGGACCGAGTTGACGGGCGGCGAGAACGGGCTGACCTTCAGACGGCCGCCGCTGGCGATCCCCGGGCTGTTCTCAGTCCCATTCACCTCGCAGACACTGCATTGGTTCGTCGTTGCCGTCGTGACATTGTCTTATCTGGTGCTGCGGCGGATCACCCGGTCGCCGTTCGGGATGGTCTTGCAGTCGATCCGCGAGAACGAGGCGCGCACTCGGGCGATCGGCTATCCGATCGAGCGCTACAAGATCGTGGCGGTGATGCTGTCGGGCTTGTTCGCGGGGCTGGCCGGAGTGCTCTACGCGGTTCAAAACCAGTTTGCCGCACCCGATTTCGTGTTCTTTCTGGTCTCGGGCGAGGCCGTAATTTACAACGTCATCGGCGGCATCGGGACGCTCGTCGGACCCATTCTCGGCGCCGCGTTTTTCCTGCTGCTTCGCGAGGGTCTGTCGCGGTTCTTTACCGAATACTACCTCATTCCGGTCGGGGTCATCTTTGTGGCGATGGTGATTTTCATGCCGCAGGGGCTGCTCGGCTTCATGCGGCGCTGGCTTAACCAATAGTACCCACTTACAGCGCAGAACGCCGGCTCGAACCACCGCCGTCGATCGTGATGATCGAGCCGGTCGTATAGGCCGAGAGGTCCGAAGCGAGGAACGCGGCCATCCAGCCGATCTCCTCGGGTTTTGCGGCGCGGCCAAAGGCGAGCGGCTTCATATATTCGGTCCAGCGTTCCGCGTCGCCGAATTGCGTCTGCGCGCGCGTGCGCATTAAAGTGACGAGCCGTTCGGTCATGACCGGGCCCGGGTTGATGCCGACGACGCGCAACCCGTCGCGCGGTGCCGTCCCGCCCATTGCACGAGTAAACGCCATCAGCGAAGCGTTGCCCGACGAGCCGGCGATGTAATCGAAATCGGGGTTTTCGCCGGCCGCACCCAGGATGTTGATGATAACGCCGCTCTTGCGCGCGGCCATCAGCGCGTAGAAGCGCCGCGTCATGTTGATATAACCGAATACCTTCAAATCCCAGGCGGTGCGCCAGCGCATCTCGTCGACCTGAGCGATGTCGCCGCCGGGAATGGCGCCCGCGTTGTTGACGAGGAGGTCGGTCTCGGCGCATTCGGCGGCGAGCTTGTCGACATTGCGACTGTCGGAGAGATCGAGCGGATAGAAGCGCACCGCGACATTGTGCCTGGCGACGATCGCCGCCCGAGCGGCTTCGAGATCGGCCGCGGTGCGCGATACCAGCACGACATCGCAGCCTTCCGCGGCCAGCACCTCGGCGCAAGCCCGGCCGATCCCCTTCGAGGCGCCGGTCACCAGCGCCTTGCGTCCCCTCAACCCGAGTTCCATCGCGTTCTCCCTGTACCTCTCGGCCCCAGCCTCTCTGCCGTCACGTCCGGGCTCCATCTCGAGCATCTACGCGGATCGCCGGGACACGCCCACGGCTGTCTGGTTGAGTTTTGCTCGACACGGGGCATGGCATTGATTTCACTGGGTTCGATCGCGTAACCGGATTCCGAGACCCGTGCCGAACAGGTCCGAAGCCGCCCAATTCCGCTCACCGGGCCAAACCAACGAGAAAACACTAGACCACGCATCGTTGCAATCGCAAAGGTCGTGGTTAACCGACTTAGCCTTGGCAGCGCGGACGCATGCTCGTCCCGCGAATGCGCAACCAACGGTTCAAAGATGCTTGTCATGAATACAACATCCGCTTGCGTGATGTTTGGCGATGTGCCGAACCGTAAATTCGTTTCTCAACGTAGGTGGTCTGTCATTGCGAGGAGCCCGCCCGGCGACGAGCAATCCCGAGGGCCATGGATGCATTTCGCTCCAGATTGCTTCGCGGAGCCTGTCCCCGGGCGGCGCCTCGCGCCGACCCGTGGGCTCGCAATGGCAGCACGCAAATATCCGATGAACCTCCGAACGAGGACGCTGAGCCTCCCGTTGATCCTCTTACCAGACCCGAGCGCCCCGGCTGGGGAAGACGGTCTTAACGCTCAGGCCAACTCACGGGGCTTGAAGATGCCTCGCTGAGGGTTGATCAGCGGGAACCGCTGTCCGTCGCATTGGAATCCTGCGGTGAGATCATCGACGGCGAGAACGCAACCGCTATAGGCCGCGAGACGGCTCACTTGTTCGAAAAGCCGCCTGTCTCAATCGGGCGTCATCGGTGCCGAGATCCATAGCGGGGAAATTGTGGCCAGGCTGGCAACCGGCCGAGCGAGACTCCCCAATGCGGATTATAGAACCCCGCCTGGCGGTCCACCGGTAACGTGGCGATCATGGCCCAACGGTGGGGAATAAGTGTAGAAGCAGATTGTAAAAGGGCATCAGCACCGCAAATTAGAATACGGAGCTCGAAGCTAGAACCTTGTTTAGGGGCAAAAATGCGAAACGATGCAATGAGCCGCGAAGAGGCAGAACGTTGGTTGGCAGAGTTGACCGCCGACCCCGAGCGGATGTCGGCGAAGGTGTTCCAGGAGGGGTACGAAGCATCCCTTTGCAAATCGGGGATTCAGGAAGCAGAAATTTCCCGTCTTCTAAGAAAATCTCGCCAGATCTACGATGATCTAGTGGAAGGTCAGACAGATGAGGTAGCGGAAGGTGAAACAGATGATGTGGATTGGGGACAACTTGAAGTTCTAATTACCGAAACATATTTTGATCCCGAAGACATCCACTACAGAGCCGCGGCTTTGCATCAGGTACGTCAGCTTAATCGATGTCTAGCAGCGCTCAAGACAGGTCTGCACTGATGCGAGTCCGTCAGGCAAATGAACCCTCCCATCCATCGGAAAGCTTTTGGGCTGAACCGGATGTTGGATGTTGCGCCGCTGTCCTGGTAAATCCGGCCCGTGCGGTGAATTATTCACAGGCAGTATGACAATACTGTGAAAACGATTAAAATTTGATGGATACGTATTGCCACGGGAAAAGTTAGCCATACTATAAGAAAAACTGAAACAAATCAATAATTTAAATTATTGCCTAAATTTTAAGCAAAGGTTAAGGAAGCCAAGGCCGGGCAACGATCCGACCTCATCGGCTTCGAGTTTCCAACAGAGTTATCCACATATTTCGTGGATATCTTTGTCGCCTTCAGTATTACTGGTATGATGGCAATCCTTTGACGATATTCTGACGGAGTGCTTGACGATAGTCTGACGGCCAAAGCCAGTCGGTGGGCATTCTCCTACCGATCTCTCTCTCCTTATTTGGTATTGGTGGGTTGCGTTCGCAAAGAGCCCGTGCAGCTTATCCCACGGGGATGCACACCTAACTTCGAGATCGTCGGCTCGGTCCCTCATTCACCATTTTACCGCGTAGGCGATTTCTTCTTGGGTATGCGAATGCCCTTGCACGATTAAGTGTTTGCGCCGGAGCCTAGCACGGTGCTGAATCCGTTAAGGCGGGGTCGCTAAAGGTATTGAATCACCCTGTGCCGGTTCACTTGCTCGGCTGCCGGGATTGCGGATCGATCTGCACGGTGGCCGTCATCCCGGCTGCCAGGACCACACCGTCGGGCACCTGATCGATGTGGATGCGCACCGGAATGCGTTGCGCCAAGCGCACCCAGGTGAAGATCGGGTTGACCGCGGCGAGCCCCTGCTGGTCAGGCTGGGCGTTCGGGACGTTGATGCCGCGAGCGATGCTGCCGACACGGCCACGAACGATCTGGCTGTAGCCCATCAGCTTGATGCTCGCTGGGTCACCCACCTGGATCCGGTCGAGATTGGTTTCCTCGAAATAGCCGTCGACCCAGAATGAATCGGCGTCGACCACCGAGATCTTGTTCTGCCCGACGGTGGCGTAGTCGCCGAGCTGCGCCAGCAGATTGGTCACCCAGCCATTGACCGAAGAGCGGATCTCGGTGCGTCGTAGATTGACCTTAGCCTGGTCCAGATTGGCCTGGGCCTGCTGTAATTGTGCCTCCGCGGCCAGCGCGGTGCTCTCGAAGGTTTGCTTTTCTTCGGTCGTGACCGCCAAGCTGGTCAGCTCCTGGCGGCGCTTGGCCTCTCTCTCGGCGTTCTGCGCGTTGACCTGAGCCTGCTGCACGGCCGCCTCGGCGAGGCTGACGGCGATTTTGTAGTTGGTCGGGTCGATCACCATCAACAAATCGTCCTTGTGCACGAACTGATTGTCGGCCACCGGCAGTTCGACGATCTGACCGGCGACCTGCGGGGCCATCGTGACGACATAGACGCGCACCGTGCCGTCGCGCGTCCAGGGCGCGCCCATATAAGCGTTCCACATCGCCCGGCCGAGCGCGCCGGCGACCGTGAGCGCGACCAAAGTGATTAGCAGTGGAACGATGCGGAGACGCCGCGCGGAGAGCGGGCGGGGAACCGGCTCCGGAGACCAGACCTCCGCGGGCGTTCCCGCCGGCATATCGCGCTTCAATTTGGTTTCGACATCCGACATGGCCAACTCAACCTGCGGTGACGAGGACCATTGAGGAGAGCACGATCATGTAGACCGCGAAAACGAAGAGCGAGGGGTGCCAGACGTAGCGCAACAGACCGAAGCGGGCGGCGCTCCAACGCAACCAAATGGTGACGAACCAGGCGGCGACCATCATCACCGACATCGGCGCGACATAGACGCCGAACAGGTTGATCTCGGTAAACCTCACCCGGGCGCTCCTGCTTCGAAGTAAGAAGAAT